>Ga0214473_10001149_pt1 | contig 35737 bp, 25 predicted proteins | sample RVTome_7_FD_203509 | JGI IMG/M metagenome (GOLD analysis project Ga0214473, IMG submission 203509) | Soil microbial communities from uranium-contaminated site in the Upper Colorado River Basin, Wyoming, United States - RVT98D197 | ecosystem: Environmental > Terrestrial > Soil > Contaminated >... | reverse complement strand
TCTCTGGACGATCGCTTCCAGATTTTTCCTGGTATCGCCAATGGGAACTTGCCGGAGGAAATCATTGCCGCCCAACAACACGATCACCAGGCGGGGATTTTTGTCCAGGACGTCGCTGGCTAAACGCTCCAGCGCGGCAGCCGTCGTATCGCCGCGGTGGCCGGCGTTTACGACGGGGGCAGCGATTAGACGGGACAATACGGAGGGGTAGTCTTCGCCTTGGCCCGCGCCGACGCCTTCGGTCAGACTGTCGCCGAAACAAACGATGGTTTGCCCGGCGGAACGAAGATTGCGAATCTTGTCGTAACTTTCGCCGCCGCACGACGAAAGAAAGAATCCAACCAGCAGGAGAAGAGCCCCCAGGGCTGCGCGATCTCGCTTCATCGACGCTTGTCTCTGCACCATGAAGTTTCTAGCTCGCCAGAGCCGCAACCAAAGAAGCAATTATAATATCACCGCAGAGACGCTGAGGTCGCAGAGTTGGGAGTGTTTCTTTATTAAAAACATTTTCCTCCGCGCCCTCTGCGTCTCGGCGGTGCAATCTCCGATCCCCACATCACACAAAAACCTGAAGACCTACACTTTTGAAGTTCGCTCAGAGATTTTACCTAAGGCTTTCAGGATTACTCGTCCCTGACGACGACGCAATGGTCTGGGGCGGCCAGCGCGAAAATTCGCCGGCCCTTTTGATAAAGCTCTGAAGGCGGGGAAATGACGCGCAGGGTGAAAGGCTGCGGCGCCAAGTCCACAACGTAATCGATCATTTCGCCGAAGTAAATAAAGCGCCCGATCACGCCGGAAAAAAGATTGTGCCCGGCGTCGGCAAGCTTTTTTGCCGCTCCTTCATCGGCCGTCAAGCGAATGTTGTGCGGGCGCAAGCAGACCGCCGCGGGTCCTTGCTGCGGCCCATGGCCGTCGCCGGCCACGTGAATCTGCACCCCGTCGCCCAACTGCATGCGGTCGCTGCCGATCAACTGGCCGGTCAAGATATTCGCTTTGCCGACGAACTCGGCGACGAATCGCGTGCGCGGTTGATCGAAAATCTCCGCGGGCTTGCCGGCCTGCACCAGCCTTCCCTTGTTGAGTACGGCGATGCGGTCGGAGGTCGCCATCGCCTCGGCCTGGTCATGGGTGACGTAAACCGTCGTGATAGCGAATTCCTCGTGCAGCCGGCGAATCTCGAAGCGCATCTCCTCGCGCAAATTCGCATCGAGGTTGCTGAGCGGCTCATCCATCAACAGTATCTCGGGTTCTACCACTAGCGCCCGCGCCAGCGCCACTCGTTGTTGCTGGCCTCCGGACAACTCCGAGGGGTAGCGGTCCTTGAGCGATTCCAGATGTACCAAGCGCAACGCCTTGGCGATCTTCTGATCGATCTCGTGGCGCGGCCATTTTTTGAACTTGAGCCCGTAGGCAACATTCTGACTCACCGTCATGTGCGGCCAGACGGCGTAGCTCTGGAAAATCATCGACATCGAACGCCGCTCCGGCGGCACCAGCACAGACGGCGAAGAGATGACCTTATCGCCCACCCGGATTTCGCCACCGTCCGGTTGGAGAAAGCCGGCGATCAACCTGAGCGTCGTCGTTTTGCCGCAGCCGGACGGGCCTAACAACGCGACAAACTCGCCGTCGGCGATCTCGAGATCGAGATCTTCCACTGCCGCGGCATCGGCGAATTTCTTGGTGAGTCCTCGAAGCGAAACCGTCGCCATAAAACTATTCCCGAGTCACCACGATGTCCCGGTCCATGATCCAGCGCACGCCCAGAATAATGACGAACGAAACCGCCAGGAGAAGAATGCCCATGACCGCGATGGCGCCGATCTGCCCTTCTTCCTTGAGATCGAAAATCACCACGGAAACCACTTTGGATTTCGGCGCGAACAGTAGAATCGACACGCTCAGCTCGCGGATGACGCCGATGAAAATAAAGCACCAGGCGGCGATCAAGCCCGACCGCGCCAACGGGGCGGTGATATCTTTCAGCGACACCAAGCGGTTGGCGCCTATGATGCGGCTCGCGTCTTCGAGCTCGGTATGAATGCTTTTGAACGTGGACTCGGCCTGGGCGAATCCGACGGGCATTTCTTTGGTCAGATAGGCGACGAAGAGAATCCAGATCGTGCCGTAGAGCACGATCGGCGGTTGGGTGTAGACGATGAACAGTCCCACGGCGAGCACCACGCCGGGGATAACCAAAGGCGCCAGGGCGAAAAAAGTGAGATAGCGCGAGCCTGGAAAAAGATTGCGGTTGGTGATGTAGGCGATCAAGGTAGCGACCAGCGTCCCGGCGGTGGCGGTGAGAATGCCTAATTTGAAGGTATTGAGAATCGCCGCCTGGGTGTCGCTGAACTGAAGCAGCGCGAAGCTGAAGTTATTCAACGTGAAGTTGTCCCAGTCCAGCGGCTGCGCCCAGGCCTTAGAAAGCGCGGCCTTTAAGAGAATCCAGTAGGGCAGAAACACCGAAAGGGCGAGAACACATAATACGAGCAGCAGCACGGGCAGCTTTGCCCAGCCGAGCCTCACGAGCCTCCTCTGTCCGCCCTTTCCACCCACGGTGCTGAAGCCGCGCCGGCCGAGGATTTTTTTCTGCAACGCGATCAGCGCCATGGTCGCGATGAGCAGCGGCACCGAAAAGGCGGCCGCGAGATCCAGGCGTGGCGGGTACTGAAAAAAGGTCCATATTTGGGTGGTGATCGTATGAATGCCCGCCGGTAACCCGAGAATCGCCGGCGTGCCGAAAAGCGACAGCGACTGTAAAAATGCGACGATGAATCCGCTCACCAGCGCGGGCAACGCAAGCGGCAAGGTGATGGTCCATGCGGTTCTCAACTTGCGCGCGCCGAGGATCACCGCGGCGTCTTCCAAGTCCGAGGAAATCAACTCGCACACGTTGGCGATCATCGAAAACACGTAGGGAAAGCTGTAGAGGGCCATGACCAGGATCAGCCCGGGCATGGTAAAGACGTTGAAGAGCGCCTCCTCTGAGCCGGTGATACTTCGGTAGAGTTTGTTGAGTAGTCCGGCGTTGGGGCCGGCCAGCAGCGTCCAGGCGAAGGCGCCGAGGAAAGGCGGCGTCACGAACGAAGCCATCACCAGCGCGCGAATGGTTTTCTTCCACGGCAGATCGGTGCGGGTCACCAACCACGCCAACAGCCCGCCAATGACGATCGAAATCAGCCCGACCCAAAAAGAAATGACGACGGTATTGCGGATGGCGGTGAGGTAGGGTCCGTGGGTAAAGACCTCGACGTAGTTGTGAAAGTTAAAGCCATTCTCATCCCACAGGCTGGCCTTAAAAATCGCCCCGAGGGGAAAGACCATCAAGCAGACAAGAAACGCCGCCGCGCCGAGCCAAACCGGGAGCGAAGGCTCCCAGCTTTTTAGCCCGGGCCAGCGCCCCTCCCGGGCGCCGACAATGGTTTCCGTTCCAGCAGTCGGCATGACATTATTCTACGATATTTTAAAGTTTTCGCAGCTTGCGCAAATCTTCTGATGGCTGCGCGTCATCGATGGATCACTAGACGGAGCAGAATCTCACCACGAAGGACACGAAGGTTTCGGATTCTTTTGATTGTAAACTTCGTGATCTTCGTGCCTTCGTGGTAAAAGCTCCTTTGTCCCTTTTGGTTGCGGCTCGGCCTCCCTGGGCTGATCGCGATTTCTACGCGCCGAAGTACTCGATGAAGCGCTTTTTGATTTCGGCGTTGCGCTTTTCCAGCTCGTCGGCGTCGGCCGCCAGCAGCTTCAAATCCTTGAGTTTCGGTTTGTCGGCCGGATAGGTGACCTCGGGATGGCCGGTGTAAAGCCCTTCCTTGTCGGCCAGCAACTGCTGCGACTCTTTGCTGAACATGAACTCGGTGAAAAGTTTCGCTGCGTTGGGGTGGGGTGCGTCTTTGGCGATGGCCGTTGGAGAGACGACCAGCGGAACGCCTTCTTTCGGATATACGATTTTGATCGGATTCCCTTGCTTCAAAGTTTTGTAGTAAAAATACTCGGCTCCGTTCACGCCGATCGGCCGCTCGCCCGAGGCAACGACGCCGGCGGGATCGTTGGCGGACTGCGTGATGTGCACTTTGTTCTTCGCCAGGTCACGAAAATAGTCCCAGCCATAGGCGTTCACCAGCGCCAGCACGTGGGTCATGATGATGCCGCTGTAGCCCGGGTGAGCGGTGACCTCTTTTCCGCTCCAGCGGCTGTTCAATAAGTCTTTCCAGGTTTTCGGCGCGTCTTTCTCGGTGACGAGTTTCGGGTTGTAGGCGATCACCGACAGTGTTGCCCGCATGCCGTAGTAAAAACCCGCCTTGTCTTTGAAACCATCGGGAAATACACCTACGGCCGCCGGCGTGAACTTGAACAGCAGTCCCTTGTCTTTGAGCAGCTCGAAATGGCCGGCATCGGAGGTGTGAATGATGTCGCCATTCTTGATGCCTGCCGTGGCTTCCTGCATGGTCCGTTGCAGCACCCGCTGGGAACCGCTGCGATGCACCTCGACTTCGATGCCTTTGTATTTGTTCTGAAAATAATGAGCGATGGCGGTGGAGGAAGGAATCGCCAAAGAGGTGTACCAAACGACCTTGCCTTCCTTCCTGGCCGCCTGCATAAGCGCGGCATCCTGGGCCAGCGCAAGAGAGGAGCCTATGGTCCACAGAGCAAACAGTAAGAAACCACATGTTTTTCTCATCTTTGCCTCCTAATCGGTTTAATCGATATCCGACCCTTTCGTTACTTGCCGACGCCATTTATGACGATTTTATCTGCTTGAATCAAGTGCTGCCGGCCTTTTAATTCGTCGGCTCAAGTTGAGCTATTACCCCACCAAGCCCTCCCCCGCTTGGAGACCGTGTCGTAACGTAGCGGACACCGAACTGTCATCCCGAACGAAGTGAGGGATCTTAAGATAGATTTTTCCCTTCGGTCGAAACAAGGATTTCTCGCTGCGCTCGAAATGACATGAGAGCAACGCAGACGCCATCTCCGCAAATGCGACACAGTCGTCTCATAGGAAGGGTCAAGCAGAGGGCGCCAGAAGATCGCTAAGCTCGGCAATCGCCGTGAGCCGTTCCAGTTGTCTTACGTTATCCAAGATTCGCTCGACTTTCTCCGCCGACAACGCCAGCCGCGCGATGGCGCGAAACTTCTCTTCGATCTCTTTAGGCGGCAGCGGATCTTCCAACCCGCCGCGCGGGTGGGGCTGATTCTCTTCCAAGACGGTCCCATCGTCCAGCGTGATCTTCACATGGCCGGAGAAATGGCGTGGGTAATCGATGGTCGGATCGAGCACGTAGCGAATTTTTTTCGCCAGCCCGAGGACAATGGGATCGTGGATCGCCGCTTCGGTGAACTCATCCAGCCCCGCCCTGCCGCGAACGAGCATCACGGCGATGCTGTATGGCAAACTAAATTTAGCCCCGTAGGAACTCACGGGTTTCTGCTTGTCGGCGAGCGGTTCCCATAGCCGGTGCACTGGGCCCTCCGCAGTGCGGCAGACCACCTCGGCAATCTTCTCCGGAGCCGGTGAGAATTTCTCTCTCAGCTTCAGGGCGCAGTCCATGTAAGGATGGGAAATCGAGCCGCAGGGATAAGACTTGAACGTGAGCCGCGGAATTTCCCACTGCTTCCCCAACTCCGTCAGTTTTTCAAAGCGATAATCATTCTCGCCGCCGAAGGCATGAAAGAAGCCATGGGTCCCTTCGAAGACTTTGCCCGGCCCGCGAAAACCTTCCCGCGCGAGCATCGTCGCGATCACGCCGCCGTGGGCCGACCAGCCGGGATGAAGCCGTTTGGTCCAGGTGCCGTCGGCGAGATACTCGATGATGCCGGAGCTCTGGCTGCCGCATAAGCCGAAGGCGTCGCTCCACTGCGCCGGGGTCAGGCCATAGAGCTTTCCCGCCGCGGCGGCGGCACCGAAGGTCGAGCAGATCGCCGTCGGATGAAATCCCCGCGCGTGGAATTTTCCCGGCGCCACCAATCCGACTTTGCACAGCACTTCGGTGGCCGCGATCGCCGCTTCCAAGACCGCCCGGCCGTTGGCATTCACCTCTTCGCCCACCGCCAACGCCGTCATCCAGGCGCAGGAACCGGTGTGTACGATCGCTTCTTCCAGGGTGTCGTCGTAATCCAGGCCGTGGGCCAGGGTGCCGTTGGCGATCACCGCGTTGGCGGCGGCGACTTTGTTTTTCGAGCCGATCACCGTGCTCTGCGGCGCTCCGCCGAGCTTTTGCGCGACCCGCGTGACCATGCCGCCGAAATCCATCGTCGACGAGGCTAGTGCCACCCCCAGCGTGTCGAGGAACACCAGCTTCGCTTTCTCGACAACCGCCGAAGGAACGTCGTCAAGCTTAAGCCCGCCGATAAATCGGCCTATCGCTTGCGAGTACGGCTCCACCTTTTGCTCCCCGCCTTTGCGGTCTTTTTGTCGCTCTTCGGCTTGCCGCCGCTGAGCGCCCCGAGCAGCGGTCTCAGACTTCGCAGTTGCTCCATGCGCCCCACCAGCTGAATCACCTCTTCGGCGCCCTGTCGCGGCAGCACCAGGTCGGCGCAATCACGAAACTTATCGCCCAGCTCGGCCCAGCTCATCGGTTTATCCGGATGGCCCAGCGCCACGTCGTAGCGTCCTTCGATTATTCTGCCGTTTTTGAGTTTGATGCGCACACGCGCGCGCACTTTATCATAGCCGAGCGCTTCCATCTCGTCGTCGACGTAGAGCGTCACGCGCTTCATCATCTCGACGACGCGCTTGTCGCGCACCTTGCGGTCCTGGAACTGGGCGATGCCGGCCTTTCTTTCCACGACGGCGATGGCCATGCAGAAAGGAATGCTGAATTTTCCCTCCAGCGCGGTCTTCGGCATCGGATAGATCAGCGCGTTGGGGACGTTGGAATTGGTGCCGACGTCGATGTGGTCGATGTCTTCGGCGTGAACGTCGTGCTCTTTGACCAGATCGAGGATCAGGTCCTGGGCTGGGTGAGAAAGCGAACCGGAAGGATAGGGTTTGATCGAGATGCCCGGATCTTTCATGAAGTAGCTGCCGCCGAGCTTTCCGGCAATCTTGCTCTCGTCGTAGCCTCCCGCCATAGCGTTGTAGAAGCCCCGGCGCGCTTCCAAAATGTTCATCGCCGAAGTGAAACCAGCGCGCGCAAGCATCGCCGAGGTGACACCATTCTCCGCTGCACGTCCCGCGTGGAGCGGCTTGGTCATCGTGCCGAAGTTTTCCCGCAGGCCGGATGCCATGCTAGCGGCGATGCCCAGCGTGCGAATTAATTGCTCCTCTTTGAGCTTCAGTATTTTACCCACCGCCACCGCTGCGCCCAACCCGCCCACCGTCGCCGTCGAATGGAAACCGGACTGATAGTGGTGTGGGTTGATGGCGTCGGCGATGCGGCACTCGACCTCGACGCCGAGAATGTAAGCCAAGACGAAATCCTCGCCGCTGATTTTCTCCTTCTCGCCGACGGCCAATACGGCCGCCAGCACCGGCGTCGTCGGATGTGTCAACAGGCCATAGACCGCCTCTTTCGAAGTCGAAAGCTGCGTGTCGTCGTAATCCATCGCATGGCCGGCGACGCCGTTGGCCAACGCCGCCTTCGGCATCGGCGCCGATAGCTTGGTTCCGAGTACCGTGGCCTCGCCCTTTCCTCCCATTTGCCGAATATGCGCCTGCACGATGCGCGAGCATTCATCCGTGGAGCCGGCCAGCGCCACGCCGAATCCGTCGAGGATAAATCCACGCGCCAATTGAACGACATCCTCGGGAATTTCCCGGTAGCGCGACTTGAAAACAAAGTTAGCAACTTCTTGCGTCAGTCCCATCTTCCCCCCTTACGTGTTTGTAAGAATAAATAACGGTCGTGGGCATAATACTACGCCCGCCGAAAAATGCACGCGCCGCCCCGGGCGTAGAGTTTAGATCGGCTCCGACTCCCTCACTGGTTCTAGCAAATGTTTATGGTCAAAGGTAATATACTATCAATGTCCCGGAGTGCCGTAAATCGTTGGGCCAACAATTTGAACAAGATTAGTATTTCCCGCGCCCTTCGAGGAGAACACATATGGGAAGGATAGTGGCTTCTGTCAAAATCGAAAACCCGTCGGATCCCAACGCCAGAATTCGCTGCGACGCTCTGGTCGATACGGGATCCTCGTTCCTCGTGCTCCCGAGCGCTTGGCGCGATCGACTAGGGAAGCTGGATGACCTCGGGAGAATCCAGTTGGAGACCGCCACGCGGGAAACTGTCGAAGGAGAGGTATGCGGGCCAGTCCGGATACAAATCGAAGGTTTTCGTCCCATTTATAATGAAGTCTTGTTCCTAGACATGAAGCCAGAGGACGGTGAATATGAACCTCTAATCGGCTACGTTATCCTGGAGCAATCTCAAGCGGCGGTGGATATGCTGGGCCACCGTCTCGTCGCGGTAAAGCGCATGGACTTGAAGTGAAAAAGGTGATGCGAGCAAGCAACAAGTCCGGTTTGATGAATCCGCAACTCATTACACTTGAGCGGAGACGGAACCAAAAGTGTGAGGGGGGCACGCCTTGCAGTCACACATCGTTGTAATGTAAGACGCTACCCCCGATACCTTTTAAAATCAGACGCACAGTCTCAATCTGACCTCTCTCGCCGAGATAGGCCGCCGGCCCCGGCAGCGTTTGGCGGCCAGAAGGTTGTTGACAAGTTGGGGTAGCTGGCGGATATTGCAACCGATTCAGATTTAGTTGGTTGAGCCGTGTTAGGAGATAGGCCGACCGGCAGTTTTCACCGCCTAATGCGGCTCACCCGCAACCCCGTTATGCGACCAATGGGCCATCGCAATGACTGACGACGAAGACCAGAGATGCGATCCTGCCGCGCCGCAAATCAGTCGGTTTGCATTCGCGATGTTTGATGTGCTTGGGTTCTCGCGCTGGGTAGAAACAGAGAGCCTGGCCGTAATCCTCACTGCTTATCAGCAGCTCATTGAACGTGCGGTATTGAAGCCAAACGAGAAGGGAGGTGTCACTGCCTTTCACACCCCCGAGGGGCAGCTGCTCGCGGTAACCAGGGCACCGGCGTACGCCTACTTTAGCGACACCATCTTGCTTTGGTGCCCACTCGCCCCGCCGCTCGTCGCAGACTTCGTTGAGCGGTGCGGGGATCTGATGTGCGAAGCCCTATCAATGGATATCCCCCTGCGCGGAGCGATCACCCTCGGAGACGCCGTTCTCGACAACAAGACCAACACATACATCGGCAAACCCATCGTCGAAGCGAACAACCTTGAAAAAGGTCAAGATTGGGTCGGGCTAACGCTAGGCAACTCGGCAATATGGTCGCCATTCTTGGCTCAGCTTCACGGAGCATCGGTCATTGAGTACTCAGCTCCAATGAAAGAGAAATTCAAGGCATTTGCTTCTCCGATTGTTGTTGATTGGCCTAGGCGATGGCGAGACAAGAATGGAAGTGGGCCAACTAGCAAACTTGACGAACTAAACAAGACCCCTGCCTTTGCAAAGTACTGGAACAACGCAAAGGCGTTCGCTGAATACTCTCTTTCAAAACATGACTGGTTTAAGCGCCCTGAGCAAATTCCGCCCGATGCGATACTTCGCCTGGTTCCCCTCTCCGAAGCGAAGTTCGCATAACTTTAGGTGGAACGGACGGGCCGGAAGCGTCGTGCCATCATTAGCCACCGTGCTGGCCCGCCGTTCACCAAGACGTTAACCGAATGAGAACCCCGTGAAATTCTCCCAGCGGTACGGCCATACGCCGATCAAGAACGCCAGAAACGGGGTCCGACACAACAATCACTACAATCTTGACACCAACGGGCGGGGAAACGCGTCAATTCTTTAACCCGCGCCGGCATCGATCTTTCCCGCGGCCCTCGTTGCCAGAAGGGAACCATGATCGTCGTCGCGGAACTGCCCCGGATATCACGCTCACTTCAATGGGATTCCTCATGAGAAAATCTCAGTCCCTCTTAAGCCCGTTTCACTCTCAACCCGCCCTCTTCGCACGGGTGTGCCTGCCCGCCTGTCTGCCGTGTCGGCAGGCGCCCTGGCAGGCGGGTCTGCCTTGGCGAAGAACTGGCTCCCAAGCCACATTGCGCCGTCACCATCACAGAAAACCCATCAGCGCCGATCTCAACTTTTACCCAACTGCCGATCTATCGCTAACAAAGCACCACACTCCGCGCCGCTGCGCCACTTTACAATCCGCATAGCCGCAACGTCCGTGCGGCTCCGCGGTTTAGTCCAACCCGTTTTATCCCCCTCGTCGCTCCTGCCGGGATTATCCTTGAGCTTGATTACTCCCACGCTTTGGGGATAAAACGCTATACGTTCGGCGACAAGGAGCAGATCGGGTGATTAACGCACCGAAGGAAGAATGGGCAATTGGCACGGCCTATGAGAAATACGTCGGGCGGTGGAGTCGCGTAGTCGGGTCGGAGTTCCTTCGATGGTTGTCCGCACCAGTCGGCACGACCTGGGCGGATATAGGGTGTGGTAGCGGTGCGCTGACGAGTGCGGTTCTTTCGTCGTGCAGTCCGGTTTCGGTATACGGTATAGATCGGTCCGAAGGGTTTGTCGCTGAGGCATCGAAGTTGGTCAAAGATGGGCGTGCGAGTTTCGAAACCGGGGATGCTACGGCTCTACCGTGGGAGGCCGACAAGTTCGATGTGACGGTCTCCGGCCTGGTGTTGAACTTTGTTCCTGACCACAGGGCCATGGTCAACGAGATGGTGCGCGTGACGAAACCGGACGGGATGGTAGCGGTGTACGTGTGGGATTATTCGGGCGGAATGCAGATGATGCGTTACTTTTGGGACGCGGCAATAAGCGTAACCCCGGATGACAGGAAACTCGACCAAGCCGAGCGTTTCCCAATCTGCCAGCCAGAGCCATTGTTTGATTTATTCTCCAATGCGGGACTCTCTTCCGTAGCTGTGGTTCCGATAGATATACCGACGGTATTCAAAGATTTCAATGACTATTGGATGCCCTTCCTCGGAAAGCAGGGCGCGGCTCCGACGTACCTGGCTGGGGTACCGAATGAAGTGAAAGATCAGATTCGCGAGGTACTTCGGGAGCGGCTTTGTACTTCTAATGATGGACCCATAACGCTCACAGCTCGAGCGTGGGCGATAAAAGGGACGGCGTGAACGTACCGCCCAACCATTGGGTTGAGAAGGACGCGAGGCGCGCCTCTCACCCGCAACGTTAGGCAAAGCGAATCGCATTGCTTCCCGGTCCAAGATAGGCAAAAAGGAGATCAATTATGCCGAATGATATAGATATTGAACGCAAGATTCGTTTTTCTGACGCCATTAGTCGACGCCAATTCTTGCGCCTTGCTACCGCTGCACCACTCGCACTAGCAAACGTACGCCTCGCTCACGCGGCCCCTTCACTCGCCTTTCTGCCTGCGGCCTTCGACGCGACGCATAATTCCGTTCTGATTTGGGTGCGCGGTGACGAGGCCGCGCGCGTTCGGGTAGACTTTGGAAACGACGCGGCACCCGCTCAACTGACCACGGGACCCTCTGTGGCTTTGACTAAAGACACCGACTACTGCGCAACCATACCGCTGAATCAACTTGCTCCGGGACGAACGTGGATCTACCGAATTGTTGACGCCGACTCAGGCAAACTTCTTTCCGAACCCGCGCGTTTCAGGACTGCGCCGACCGGCGCGGAGCCTTTTGCGTTCGCCTTCAGCGCCGACATGGAAGAGAGTTACCAGCCGTTCAAGATCTTCGACGTCATCGATAGTAAGCAGCCCGATTTCTTTTTGCATCTGGGAGATATCATATATGCGGACCATCCGAAGAAGAGTTTTCGTCCGTCAGTATCGCATTATCGAAGCAAGCACGCTGCTAATCGCAAAGACCGCCATCTGCAGAACTTTTCGGCTCGATACGTAACCTATGCAATTTGGGATGACCATGAAACCGAAGACAATTGCAATAGCCTCAATCCGCATATGGAAGACGCTTTGAAGGTTTTCAAGGAGTATTGGCCATGCAAGGCAGTCGACGCAGCTGCGTTATACCGGCAGTTCACGTGGGCAGGGATCGATTTTTTTATACTCGATACGCGCCGCTTCCGCAGCCAACAACAGATGCCGGATGGCCCCGACAAAACCATGCTTGGGACCGCCCAGAAAAACTGGTTCAAAGACCGCCTCAAAGCTTCGACAGCCCCGTTCAAATTCATCATTACGTCCGTTCCTTTCCACGGCGGTGGCACGGATACCTGGGGGTCGTACGCAGCGGAGCGCGGCGAGCTCGTACGATTCATACGCGATGAGAAAATCAGTGGCACAATTTTTTTGACCGGTGACTACCACCTAGCACGCGACTGGACCAATGCAAAAACTGGACTGCGCGAGTATATGGCAGGGCCCATTGCGTCATTTACGCAGTATGAACATGATCCCAAAGCCCGTGCACGCTACGAAAAAGCAGGCACGTTTCATTACGGTGATGGATATAACTTCGGCTTGTGGAGGATTGATCCTGCTGCGGGTAAAGCTCGACTAGAGTTTATCGACGCAGGCGGAAAAACTTTGTTCCAGACGGAGCTGAGCGCCTAGCCAATAAAGGGTATCCAAGTATAATAGTTGCCCCAACGATTGGGTTGAGAAGGACGCGGAGGACCGCGCCTCTCACCCATCGCGGTATCCAGCAGCATCATGGCTCGCGTGTAAGCCGGCGCAGTTCGTTCCAGGTCAATTTCAAACGCGGATCAAGTTGACTCACGTTCGCCTCTCAATCGCCTTTCATCACGTAGTTTATTCGTCGCATCGACATCGATGGCTGCTTTATCGGCACTGATGATTACCCCGTAGTCGTCTCTCGCTCCTTCGATCGACACGTAACCATCCAGCACATCGCCGAGCACCGCCGCCGGATCTCGATCCAGCGGATCGCCGTAGCCGCCGCCGGCGTTCATGTTGACTTGCACCACGTCACCGGGCTTGAGCGGCGCTTCGCGCACGGTTTCCGCAAGCTCCTCCCCGTTGACGGCGTAGAAGCCCGTGCGCGCGGGCTTGCCGCCGAGCACGCCCCAGGGCGGGAATTTGCTGCGCATGTCGCCTTTGCCGCGCACGCGCACCGCGGCTTCATCCAACAATTGATATTCCCGCGTGCAGCCCAGGCCGCCGCGAAATTTTCCCGGCCCGCCGGAGTCCCGGCGCACGTCGAAGCGCAGCACCCGCATGGGAAACTCGGTCTCGTGAATTTCAATCGGCCCCGGTCGGAATTGACCGACGCCCAGGGTGCCGTGAATCAACGACACGCCGTCTTGCTTGCCGCTGGCGCCGAGCGCGGTATCGAGGAGTTCCATGAAGACCCATGGTTTGCCGCTTTTGCCGCCGGCGCTGGCGATGCGCACGCCACCGCCGCCGCCGGAGGAGCCCACCGCTCTGTCAGGAATGAATTTGCCGATGGCATGGAGCACCACGTCGGCGGTGAGATAGGCGAGCGGCACATAATACGACACCGGTCCGCCCGGTCGCGGGCAAACGATCGTTCCCTCTTTGAATTTTGTTTGCACGACGTCGACGAAGCCGTGGTTGAACGGCAGGTTCGCGTCGGTCATGGCCATCAAGCCAAAGTAGCAGGTGTTCTTGATCAGCGCCGAGGTCACATTGACCGGGCCGCGGGCCTGCTCGTCGGAGGCGCTGAAGTCGAAGAGAATCTCCCTGCCCTTCTTCTCCACCGCCACGTGGACGCGGCGCGGACGATCGTAGCCGATGCCGTCGTGATCGAGCAGGCCTTCCGCTTCTTGCCTGCCGTCGGGCATCGCTTCCAAGGCGTCGCGCAACTGCCGGGCGACCCGCGCCATCAGTTCAGCGCAGCCGTCGCGCATGGTTTCGTTGCCGAAGCGGGCGCAAAGCTCTTGAATCCGCTGGGCGCCGACCCGGCAGGCCGCGATTTGGCCGCGCAGGTCGCCGAGAGTTTCGACCGGGATGCGGCTGTTCGCCGCGATCAATTTTTCGATTTCCGGATTGACTTTGCCGCGCGCGTACAGCTTGGTCGGCGGGATCACCAACCCTTCTTCCCAAATATCCTGCGCCACATGGGCCGCGCGCGGGCCGCCGAGGTCGGCCTTGTGCGCCAGGGTTCCCGTGTAAGCGACCAGCTCTCCGCCCGCGAACACCGGCATGAGAATGATCGTATCGTTGGGGTGGGTGACGTTGCCGGCGTAGGGATGATTGAAGACTAAAATGTCGCCTTCTTCCAGGTCTTCGTTTCGGTAAAAACGCGGCAGATGATCGGCGATGGCGGAGAAGGAGCCGAAATGGAGCGGCAGCTTCTTCGACACGGCGACGGTGCGCAGCCGCGCGTCGAGCAGGCCGGCGCTGCCGTCTTCGGATTCCCGTAGCACGGTGGAGTAACCGCTGTGAAAGAGCACGATGCGCATCTCTTCGATGACGCTGGTGACTTTGGAGTGAATCAGTTCCAGGGTGATGGGATCGAGCTTTGCCGTCATTTCTCGCCTCCGTGAGGCCTACCGGCCAAGCCCGGGGCACCACTTCCGACCCCCTTCAACTCGCTTCGCTTGCTCAGGACAGGCCCTCGATTTTCAGGCGGAACCCCGAGCGAGTGGGCCCGGGTCGAGGGGTCGATTTCGATGATGATGTTGGCGAAGCGGTCAACCGACGCTTCCTGCCCCGGATGAACGACCGTTGTGGAATCCATCTGCTCGATGATCGCGGGTCCGCGCAGGCGGTTGCCGGGCGCGAGCCGGACGCGATCGTAGATCGGCGTATCGCGCCAGCCATCGAAGTACGCCTTGCGCCGCGCTTTGATCGCGCCCTCACACTTCTCCCCGCCGCTCGGCGATTCGGTTATCGCCGGCTTCGGTACGATTACTTTGGTCGTGAGCCGGTAGTTGACGACCTCGACCTTTTGATCCTCGGCGCGCGAGCCGAAATGCTTCTCGTGGATTTCGTCGAACCCCTTGCGCCATCCCGCCTTGGCGTCCGGCGTTAACCCGGAGCGCGCCACGGGCACCGGCAACTCGTATTTCTGAATGCTGTAGCGCAGGTCGATGGCGCGTTCGTGGACGATCTGTTCACGCTGAATGCCTTGGGACTCGAACTCTTGTTGCGCCACCGCTTCCATCGATTCGAAACGGCGCTGAAACTCCCCAACCTCGACCTCTTCAAGCTCGGCGAAATGGGTTTGCACGTAGTCACGCTTGAGGTCCGAAACGAGTAACCCGATCGCCGAATGCACGCCCGGCGATGCCGGCATGAGCACGCGCGGAATCTTCAGCTCCTGGGCAAGCAGCGCCGCGTGCACCGGCCCCGCGCCGCCGAAGCCGACCAGCACATACTCGCGCGGGTCCTCGCCCCGCGACACCGTGACGAGGCGCAGCGCTTCGACCATGTTCGAACTGACGATCTTGATGATGCCGTTGGCGGCTTCGATGGCCGAAAGCTTCAGCGGCTCGGCGATGTGGGTCGAAATTGCTCTGGCTGCCGCCGACGCGTCGAGCCGAAACTTGCCGCCGACGAAGAATTCCGGATTCAACCAGCCGAGCGTCACGTCGGCGTCCGTAACCGTCGGCAGAGCGCCGCCGCCGGGATAACAGGCCGGCCCAGGGTCGGCGCCCGCGCTCTGAGGCCCGACTTTGAGCAGGCCGCTCTTGTCGATCCAGGCGATGCTGCCGCCGCCCGCGCCGATCTCGACCAGATCGAGGGATGGGGTCGAGATCAGCCAATCGCCCGCTTGAAAGCGCGGCACGATTCTCGGCTCGCCGTCTTGAATGATACCCGCTTTCGCCGTGGTGCCGCCCATGTCAAAGGAAATAACTTTGAGTTGATTCGTCATGCGCCCGAGATGGGCCGCGCCGAGCACGCCCGCCGCCGGACCCGACTCGATCATCCGCACCGGGATATCGCGAAGCGCGGTGCCGGTAAGACTCCCGCCGTTGGACTGCATGATGTAGAGCGGCTTGGTGATACGCCGTGACTTGAGCGCGGTTTCGAGGCGGTGAATGTAACGATTCACCACCGGCGCGACGTAGGCGTTCACCACTGTGGTCGTGAGACGCTGGTACTCGCGAATCTGCGGCAGCGTTTCGCAGGATAAATAAACCTGGGCATCGGGCACGACCTCGGCGACCAACTCGCGCAGCCGCTGCTCGTGGGTGGGATTCATGAATGAAAAGAGCAAGCAGACCGCCACCGACTCGACGCCGGTGCCTTGCAGGCGCGCCAAACGCTTCCTGGTTTCGGCTTCGTCGAGCGGGCGCAGCACGTTTCCGCGAAAGTCGATGCGCTCGGGGATTTGAATCGTCTCGCGCTGGCGCACGAGCATCGGCGGCTTGGGATAACTCAAGTAGTCGTAAGTCGCGCTCCGCACCTCGCCCAGTTCCGGGGTTTCGTAGATACCGGTGAAACCTTCGGTGATGAGGAGCCAGGTTTTAGCGCCCTTGCGCTCCAGGAGCGCGTTGGTCGCGATCGTGGTGGCGTGAAACAGAAACGCCACATCTTCGGGCAGGCGTCCGTCGCCGAAGAACTCATCAAGGGCATTCATCACCCCCTGCGGCAGGTCCGCCGGTGTGCTGAGAACCTTAGAATTGAAAACCTCCCCACCCTGCTCGTCGACAACGCAGAGGTCGGTGAAGGTGCCGCCGATATCGATGCCGACTCTGTAACGTGACATGGGTCCGTCTTACCTCTATCGTGGTTCATAGCACAGGCCACGACAAAATAAACCGCTCTGGGCATGGACGAATGCTGCGTTCAAGCTGGCCAAAGGCTTAAAACTTTGAGACCGGGTGCCGCGTTGCTAATGAAACACGCTGCCGCCGTCGACCACTATCGTCTGCCCGGTCATAAAGTCGCTGTCCGAGGAGGCGAGAAACACCAGCGTTCCGAGCAGATCGTCCGGGGTCTGCAAGCGCTTGATGGAGCGCACTTTGAGTTGTAATTCCGCCAGCGCCTTCGGCGCGTTCTGGCCTTCATGTTCGACCAATCCGGGTGCGATGGCGTTAACGCAGATGCCGAACTCGCCGACCTCGCGCGCGAGCGAGCGGGTCATGCCGATGAGCGCCGCCTTGGAAGCCACGTAGTGGAGAAAATTCGGCGTGCCCCAGTAAGCCGTCGAGGAGGAGATATTGATGATCTTGCCGCTCTTTTGTTCTTTCATTTGCGCAAAGACCGCCCTGGCGCAGAGAAACGGCCCTTTGATGTTGACCGCCGAAACGCGGTCCCATTCCTCGGCGGTAATCTCATAAAACGGATGGCGTTGGATATTGATAAAGATCGCCGCGTTGTTGACCAGAATATCGATGCGACCGAATTGTTTGATCGTTTCGGCGGCCATGCGGTTGGTGTCCTCTTCCCTCGACACATCGATCTTGAGCGCCAGCGCCTTGCCGCCTTTCGATCGGATCTCCTGGGCGACGCTCTCGCCGTCCAAGACATCCGCAATCACAACCGCCGCGCCTTCGGTGGCTAACCGTTGACAATACCGCGCGCCGATATGGCGCGCGCCGCCGGTAACGATCGCGATTTTCCCCGCCAGCCTCATCGCAGTCCCTCCAAATGCGACTTGAAATCCACCGGTTTCCACCACGGTTTCATCCCCAAAGACTCCGCGATCACCCGCGCGGCGTTGTAACCCGGCGCGCCGGTGATGTTGCCGCCGGGATGGCATGCCGAGCCGCACATGAACAGCCCGTCAATGGGCGTTCGGTAATTTCCCCAGCCTGGGAACGGCCGGTTCTCCAGCGCCTGATCGCCGGAGTATTCGCCGACCATCCAGTCGCCGCAGTACATGTTCTTATCATGGCGTTCGATATCGAGGGGCGTGGTTGAATCGGTGGAAAGAATATTGCTCCCATCTAGATTAGGCGCGAACTTCTGCCACACCGCGAGTTGCTTTTGCAACCATTGGTCGCGCGCCTTGTCCCAATTCAGCGGATTGCCCCAGAGATTGTAGGTCGCGAGCTGCCACATGAACGCGGTCGCATTGCCCGGCGGCGCCTGGGTGGAATCGTGAAACGAAGGCGTCGCGCCGTTCATGAAAGGCTTGCGCGGCAACTGTCCGGTGCGGCAGTCCTCGAAGAGATCCACCAGATCCTGATATTCTTCCAGCCCGACGATATGCATGAACGACCCGGCCACCTCGGGATGCTTTTCCTCGGTGATGTACTTTGGCCGCTCGTTGAGCGCGAGATTGACGGCAAAAATCGGCGTGGTCCTGGAGAATCTGAAATTGGCGGCTAGGTCGGCGAATTTCGCCTCCAGATTCTCGCGCCCCACGAGCTTGATAAAGGTCTCAACCGGATTGACATTGGACGCGATGAACTTGCGCGCCTTGATCACCGTGCCGTCTTCCAGCACGACGGCTGTCGCCTGGCCGTTCTCGACTAAAATGCGTTCGACGCCGTTGGCTTCGATGTAGTCCACGTGATTGTGCGACATCATATGCGCGAGATTGTCCCCCAGCGCATGGGACGTCCCGCGACAGAGCTGCGGGTTGACTCCCCAGGCGATCATCGCCGGAATCAGATAGCCGGTCTTCGGCGCGTCGATCTCGTAGCCGCGCATGACGCCGAGAAAACCGATGAACGCGCGCACGCGGGGGTGCTCGAAGTGTTGCAGGACGAATTCTTCGGGCGTGCTTTCGAAGTATTTCAAATACTCACGCCCTTCTTGAGATTTCTCCAGCAGCGGGCTCTTTTCTTCGATCGGCACCGGCACGGCATAGGTTTCCGGGAAGACGATCTTTTGCACGACCGGCTGCCAGCGCGTCCAAATGTCCATGAACGACGCCGCGTCTTTTTTCGAGAACCGTTCAATGGTCGCCACGGTCCGCTTCACATCGGCGAACCAGCCGAGGTAAGTCTTGTCGCTGAAATGATGCACGACGCCCGGGTCGGGGCGGTAATAGTGGATACCGAAGTTTTCCAATTCCAAATCCTTGTACCAGGGCAGCATCATCAAGCCACGGTGAAACACCGAGTGAATGTTGTGCCAGAAGCCCGGATAGTTACGGTCCTCGTGGGAGTCCAGGCCGCCGCCGACCTCCAGGTTTTTTTCGACGACCATGATCTTCTGGCCGCACTTCGCCAAGTAGGCCGCGCAGATCATGCCGTTATGGCCGGCGCCGATCACGACGCCGTCGTACTCTAAGATTTTTGCCATCATTCCTCTTTGGTCAGACGACTTGAACGATTTGAACTTCTTGAACGGCTTGAACGAAAAGTTGGTTCAAATCGATCCAAACGTTCAAGCCGTTCAAACCGTTGGGGAAACCTCTAAAGCTTCAGATCATCTTTCATAACTTGCCAGCAGTTGTACCCTGATCCCGCGATGACGGCGTCGGCGGGATGCATTCCCACGCCGACTTGATAAAGCCCTTGGATCGGCGTGCGATAGTCGGCGATCTGCTCGATGGGCCGCTGCGCGCCCATCTGCGTGGCGATCTTGCGCGCGACCCAGACCGAGCCCCGACGCATGTTCGGCCAACGCCCGGAGATATAATACGGGTCCATTGCCACTTTCATCTCGATGTTTTCGTCCGTGAGGTTGGTAGCGTATCGGCGCCAGGTTTCAAGCACGGACTGCATGAAGCCGTTCTTCAGCTTGATCCAATCCTCCGGTTGTTTGCCCCGCAGTTGAAACGGCACGGGCACAAAGACCGATGCTCCGTGTTTTCCCTTTGGCGCCTGGAGGGGATCGAACGCCGTTGGACAGATAGCGTGAAGACACACATGCTCGGGAAACTGCCCGGCGCGAATCTCTTTCCACATCTCGTCGATGTCCTGAGATTTCTCCGGACCCATGCTTACGTTCATCGCCTGCCTTACCGCCACATCATTGGCTTCGTGGAGCGCGTAGCGCACCGGAGCCTTCAGCGCCAGGTGGACTTGAAAGTAGGAGAACTCGTCGAGTTTGATATTCTTCACCCGCTCGATCAAGGCTCGCGGCAGATGATCCTCGCTGACCATTTCGACCAGCGTCGAATACGGGTCGCAACTCGAAACGATTGCCAGCCTTGCCTTCCACTCTCGCCCGTCCCGCAGGCGCACGCCGCCGGCGCGCCCGTCGTCGTTCACGAGAATCCTCTCGACATGATGCACGGCGCGGATCTGCCCGCCGTTATGGACGTAGGCGCGCTGCAGAACCTGAGCGATCGAATGCGAACCACCGCGCGCCAGCTCCGGCTTCTCGTCGCCGGCGATCATCTTCAAGACCTCGATGCCGCCGCCGGCATAGTCGGGTGCCACGCCGCGTGGAATCGCCATCTGCGACAACACCAGCGTCTTCACCGCGTCGCTTTCGAAAAGCTCGTCAACCGCCTGTCGCGGCGTCAATTGCCATAAACGTCGGAAGTCCTTGCCTGCCGGCTCACGGTCAAGCTTTTGCAGTATAGCTTCGGTGTTTTGCGGCCGAGTGTAATAATACGGAATCAAGTACTCTCTGATGAGTTTATGAAAGCGCTCGTGGGTCGTGCGCCATGCGTCGGCATCTTTAGGTGAAAACCTTTCGATGCTTGCGGTCGTCGCGCCGAGCGACTGATGGTGTGAAATTGAAAGGCCATTCGGGAGCAGCAACGAGCTCACCACCGGCGGCGAGACGAATTCGGCGTGATGGCCGTCGGCCCAATCGAGATCCTTCCACACCGGCGAGAGTTCTCGGTTGTCCTGGAAGTAAGCCAGCGTGTTGTGCCAATAACCGGGCCTGGTGATCTCTTCGCTCGCGAGCCGGCCGCCGTTTTCCAGCCGGCTCTCGCAAATCACCGTCTTGAGCCCGGCCTTGCCGAGATAGGTGCCGAGGGCGAAGTTGTTTTGCCCCGCGCCGATCAAGATGATGTCCCACGTTCCGTCCGCCACTCATCCTCCCTTAATTCGGGCCTTCGATTTGCATGGTCTCTAGCCTGGATTATTCACACGTGACAGCAATCGAGGCGCGAGCCCTCCGGAGCGAAGGCAATGGACTTGTGCCTCAACAAGCGTTCAATTCGTTCAAATAGTTCAAGTCGTTCAAAACGCATTGAACGGCTTAAACGGCTTGAACGTTTTGAACTCTGTTCGTTAGCAGGCTCACCCCTTATATTGACTCAGTGTCGTGATTCTTCCTCGGACCACGAATAACCCGGGCTAGTCCTCTTTGGATAGAATGACTTTCTCCATATCCAAAAGCGCCGCGCATGTCCATTGTTTGTCTATGGTGGACCCTTTTGTTACCCTAAGGCTCAAAGCAAAGATGACCGCGCAAGAAAAACTGAAGAAGATCCGCGAAGAGCTGAAACAAATGTTTCTGGAACGCGCCGAGTTGATCGACGGCGCTCTGGCCGCGCTGCTCTCCTCCCACCACTTGCTGATCATCGGCCCGCCGGGCACCGCCAAGTCGATGCTCGCCGACGAGCTGTGCCGGCGCATCGAGGGGGCGAGCTATTTTCAGTGGTTGCTCACCCGCTTCAGCACGCCGGAAGAGATTTTCGGCGCCGTGAGCCTCAAAGCGCTGGAACAGGACGATTATCGCCGGGTGACCAGCCATAAATTGCCCGAAGCGCACATTGCCTTCTTGGATGAGATATTCAAGGCCAACTCTTCGATTCTCAACGCAATTCTGACTCTGATCAACGAGCGCCTCTTCCACAATGGCAAAGAGATCGCGCGGGTGCCGCTGCTGACTCTGTTCGGAGCGAGCAACGAGCTTCCCGAAGAGGAGGAGCTGACGGCGCTCTACGACCGCTTCTTGCTGCGCTTCGTGGTGGACTATATTGCAGAGGACTTCCGTTTTCTGCGTATGCTCGAATCCCAGGCGCAGCCGGAGCGCACGACTTTGACGCTGGCGGAACTGACGGAACTGCAAGAGCAGGCCCGCGCGGTGGCGATTCCACCGCATGTTTACCGCGGCATCGCCGATATCCGCCGCGAGTTGAACAAGAAAAACATCCAGGCATCGGACCGCCGCTACCGCCAGTCTCTGTCGCTATTACAAGCGCGCGCTTACCTTGATGGAGCGCAAGAGGTCGAAGAAAAAGATCTGTTCTTCCTGGAGCATGTTCTGTGGCGCGACCCCGCCGAGCACGAGCAAGTGCGGAGCACGGTTCGTGAGTTGCTGCTCGGCTACGAAGAGGAGATCACCGAGCTGCTGTATGAATCGCGCGAGATCCGCGAATCGGCGATCCGGCCCGGCAGGACCAGCGACGAGCGGGCGCGCGCGCTGATCGAACTCCACACCAAGCTGAGAAACATTCTCGCCAAGGTCGATCAGATCATGGAGAAGGCCAAGCGGCTCGGCCGTCCGCTGGACCGCGTCCACTCCGTTCGCGGCGAGATCGAGCAGTTGCAAAAAGAAATGCTGGAGCAATTTTGAGTACTGAGTAACGAGCCCTGGATATCAGAGTCCTGAGTAACGAGTGCTGAGTGCTGAGTTGGAGTGGTGGGGAACTCAGGACTCAGAACTCAGCACTCAGGACTTGTACGTGATCCAATGCCCCCCAAGCCACGCAAGAAACCCGCCAAACGGGTCTTCCAACCCCTTCCCAAAAACAGCTTCTGGATCGAAAGCGACGCCTACGACCGCCGCGTCTGGGGCCAGCTACGAATAGATTCTCCATCGCTCCGCGAACTGGAGGATAAAGGAAGCACGCTGCTGCCCCACTTCGGCTCTTTGCTGCAGGATATTTTTTGCCTCTTTTTCAAGTACAACATCAATTTCCTGAAGGACGCCGACGTTTTGCCCAGCGCTCTTCTCAATCAAAAATTTCTCCATGGCGTCCAACAAGGCGGTCAATACGGAATTCTGCGGGAGCAGACGTTACTCAACGAAGCGCACTCCGGCCTTTCGACGCTGATCTTGGGGGAGCGCTTGCTGGCGCTGGTGCGCGAAGAAAAGCTTCTCACTCGGCGCGACCTGCGCGACCTTTGGGATATCCAAAAGCAAGAAGACCTGGTCAGCCAGACGATGGAGGAGTACGAAAATGCCGACACGATTCCCGAGGCGGAGTTGTCGGAGGAAGGCAAGAAGGCGCTCGAAAAGGCCAAGGACAAGATGACCGGCGAGGTTCAGGGAGCCGAAGCATTATTACGGCACAAGGCGGCGCAATTCAAGGAAGACTTGAAGCAAATCGAAGCCCAAGCGATGAACCGCCTCCAGGCCGAAACGATAAAAGTGGCGCAAGATCTCGAAGACGCCGCCGAACAAGCGGAGACCTGGGGCGACACCATCGGCACGGGGCAAAAGTCGCCGCCGGGCCAGAAACTCGAGCTGGGGCGTCGCCTGGCCGGCAATGAGAAGCTCAAGAAGCTCGCGCGCATGGTCGGGCGGATGAAGCTCCATGCCCTGGCGCTGCGCAAGAAAGTTTTCGAGCGCGCCAGCGAAGAGGTCTTGGAGGTTGAGCGCGGCGATTCTCTCCACCGGTTGCTGCCGCATGAGCTGCTGATGCTCCATCACCCCGTATTGCGCAAGGACTTCCAGCGCCGCTTTCTCGACCAGGAATTGATCCAATATTCGCTGCGCGGCGTCGAGAAAAAAGGTAAAGGGCCGATGATCGTTTGCCTCGACGGCAGCTCATCGATGGCCGGTGATAAGGAAATCTGGTCGAAGGCGGTGACGCTGACGCTTCTGGAAATCGCGCGCAAACAGCGGCGGTTGTTTCGCTCTATTTGTTTTTCATCGGCGGAGACGCCGTTGCAAATCCTCGACATGAATCCGCGGGACCGTTACCAGGCCGACACCAAGACCATCATGGACCTGGCGGAATACTTTCCCGGCGGCGGCACCGATTTTCAACGCCCTCTGGACTCGGCGCTGGACTGTTTAGGACAGTCCCGCTTCAAGAAAGGCGACATCATCTTTATCACCGATGGAGAGTGCCAGGTTGAGCCCGAGTGGGCGATGCGGTTTCGCGCCGAAAAAGAGCGACTCGGATTTTCTCTGTTCTCAATCCTCATCGACGTCGGCAGCAGCTCGCTGGGCACCTTGAAGGAATTCAGCGACCGGATCACGACGATCAAGCAATTGACCGGCGACGAGGCCAAGGATATTTTCGTCAGTTTCTAGATTTCAGCCTCGCGTCGAGGCACCGGTAAATGACTCAAAGACCGAATTTCTTGTTCATCATCACCGACCAGCAGCGCGCCGACCATCTTGGCTGCTACGGCAACCCGCTCGTGCAAACGCCGAATATCGACGGCCTCGCCAAGTCGGGAACGCGCTTCGACCGCTTCTATGTCGCCACGCCGATTTGCATGCCCAACCGCGCGACTTTGATGACCGGCCGAATGCCCTCGCTCCACGGCTCACGCCACAACGGCATTCCGCTATCGCTCACCGCGACGACCTTCGTCGATATCCTGCGCGCTGCGGGTTATGACACCGGGCTCATCGGTAAGTGCCACCTGCAAAGCATCAGCGATGCGATACCGAAAATCGGTATGCCGGATCCCGACCCCGATCGTCTCCCGCTGCCGGAACATCTCCGCGAAGCCGATAAAACATGGCCGCTGCACGGGCGCTACGATCAGGAGCTTCCTTCGACATGGCGAGACGAACCGGACTTCGAGCCCACGCAGCCCTATTACGGCTTCGATCATGTCGAGCTCACCATCGGCCACGGCGACAAGACCGTCGGCCATTACGAGCGCTGGCTCAAGGCGCGCCATCCGGACCCCGCCTCATTGCGTGGCGCGCAAAATCAACTGCCGGGCAACGATTACATTGCGCCCCAGGCCTGGCGCACGAGAATTCCGGAGGAGCTTTATTCGACTTCATATGTCGCCGAGCGGACGATTGCTTTTCTAGAGCGGCACGCGGCTGGCGGCCGCAAACCATTTTTTCTTCAGTGTTCCTTTCCCGATCCCCATCACCCGTTCACGCCGCCAGGAAAATACTGGAACATGTACGAGCCGAAATCGATAACCCTGCCGGCCAGTTTCAATCCAGGCGAACGCCGAATTCCTTCCCATCTGAAAAAACTCTATGACGATAGGGAGGCCGGCAAAAGCAACAAAGACGGCGTGCGCGTCTTTGCGATCACGGGGGGCGAGGCACGCGAAGCGATCGCCCTTACCTATGGCATGATAACGATGATCGACGATGCCATCGGCAGAGTTCTTTCGCAGCTCAAGACCCTTGGGCTGGATTCGAACACGGTGGTTGTTTTTACCACCGACCACGGCGACTTCATGGGCGATCACCAGTTACTGCTCAAGGGTTCGCTGCATTACTGCGGCCTGATTCGTGTGCCGTTTATCTGGAGCGACTTCGCCAGCGAACGGAAGGACCTAGCCAACTCTGCGCTCTGCGGCACCCTCGACCTGGCGCGCACGATCCTAGAGCGCGCGGGTCTCACGGAGCACAACGGCATGCAAGGTAAGAGCCTTCTGCCGGCGGTCGAAGGGGAATCGACGGTTCATGATTCACTGGTTATTGAAGAACATCAGCGGCGTGGATACATGGGGTTCAAGAATAACTTCCGCGCGCGCAGCTTGATCACCGAGGATTTTCGCCTGACTTTTTACGAGGGCGCGGAATGGGGCGAGCTTTATGATTTCTCCAACGATCCGCACGAGCTGAACAACCTGTGGGATGACCCAAAGTCGAAGCATCTGCGCGCGGAACTGATCGAAAAACTCGCGCGCAAGATGATGGAACTAGCGGATACAAGCCCCCTGGCGACGCACCACGGACCCTAGAAAGTTTTTCGCTGATGGGGGAAACCGAAGATACGTGGAGACGTGCGCCACTCCCCCACTTTGCTCGCGTAAGTGGGCACCAAAAGCTCGTTCATCGCACACCCAGATTATGACCTGCTATTTTCCCGCGAGCTGTAAATGGCCTCAGTGATGACCTGCGTTTTCAGCTTTGCGCGGATAAAGCGCGTCTACCATGGCGCGTTTGTGATACAGCGGCGTGCCGAGATACTGATACAGCGAATGCGCCAAGACGCTGTGCGCCATCAAGGGATGTTTGTAATCGGTTCCAGGCCCGGCGAACACCATGTGCGAAAAGTTGCACGACTGGTAGTACGCTTCGCTGGCCACCGCCTTGGCTTGGTGCACGTTCGCCGCGGCTTCGATTCCCGAATCGATCTTCCAGATAGTCTCGTAGGTGATCCAGCGCGCGCCGTCCAGATGGATCGAAATATCGACGCAATGGTCCTGCACCCGCTGGAACCGCCCGATGGGCTGGCCGAAAACCACCCGGGTGCGGGTGTACTCATTGGTCATTTCGAAAATCTCCTGGCAGGCGCCGACTTTGAAGGCGCAGAGAATCGGCAGCGCCTTTCTGAGCGCGCGTTCAACTATGACCCAGTCGCCGATGAAGTCGTCTGCGGTGACCGCCACATTGTCGAAGCGGACTTCCGCGGCGCCGATCATGAAACCCAAAATCGGCTTGACCGATACTCCCGGCGCGTTTCTGTCGACCAGCGCCAGCACGATTCCGCCGCTCTCCGCGCGCGCGGCGCAAATAAAGCAGGTCGCCGCGTCGGCATCATGGACGAATCGCTTTGTCCCAGTTAACGTGAAACCCGCGGTTGTTTTACTCAGGCGGGTTTGCACCGATCTCGGTCCCCACCGAATGGGATCGTCCGAAATCGCGGGGATGACGATGGCCCGGCCGCTGCAAATTTCCGGCAGCAGCGTCATCTTCAGCGCCGGGGAGCCGCCCGCCAAGACGATCTCGGCCCCCAAAACGCCCGACGAAAAACAAGGTCCCGGCAGCGGCGCCCGGCCGAACTCTTCAAACACCACGGCGCAATCCGTACAGGAAGCGCCAGCGCCGCCGTATTTTTCGGGCAGCATCATACCAAGCCAGCCGACCTCGGCGGTCTTTTTGTATAGTTCCGGGAGAAAGGCGATCTTTTTCTGGAACCAGTCGGTGATCACATAGGGGGGCGCCTCGGCTTTCAAAAAGGCCGCCGCGACTTTTTTCATCATGCTCTGATCGCCGTTTAACTTGAGGTCCATGACTTCGTTCTCCTCCCGCGCTAGACGGTCGTCGGCGCGGTTTCCTGCGACGGGCGGCCGAGGCCGAGCCGGCGGGCGATGATCAGCCGGTCCGTGTCCAGAGTCCCGCCGCCGTGGAGCCAGCCGGGCCCACTGCGCACCGTGTATTCGAAATCGGCCACTTCATGAACCGCGCCATCCGGCACCAACGCGTCGTAGCCTAGAATCCGCTGCACGCGCTCGGAATTGCGCAGCCGCACCATTCGCTGGAAGTAGATGAATTGGGCGCCCCCGTAGGGATGCGGATCGCGCACATAGCGGTGCCAGAAGTTGCGCAAACCCATTAATCTCTGGACATCGAGGTCGATGAGCAGATCGGCAATTTCATCGCGGACGTCTTGATCCTCCATGAGGCTTTCACCGTCGAATACTGTTTTCTGGCAGTGCTCTATGAGCCGTTTGAATAGTGGGTTCTCCGCCACGCTGCCGCCGCCGCCATGTTCGAGCTCCAAATAGCTGTTGGCGACTTTCCAGCCATTGTTCTCGCCGCCGACCAGATATTTCGCCGGCACCCTGACGTTGTCGAAGAAAACGGCGTTCTTGATTCCCATCATCAAGTGCAAATGTTGAATCGTGATGCCAGGCAGATTCGCAGGGATGTAAAGCCAGCCGAGGTTCTCGTGGCGCTTCCCGGCGGGATTGGTGCAGACAATGGTCCAGAGAAAATCGGGCGGCAGATGGTGACCGACCATGATCTTTTGGCCATTGACGACGTAATGATCGCCGTCGCGAATCGCTTTGGTCTGGCAGTTGGCGACATCACTGCCGCCCTGCGGCTCTGTGAGAACTTGCCACACCGCCAACTCGCCACGCATCATCGGCGGCAAAAACTCCATCTTTTGCTCCTCGGTGCCAAACTTCAGCACCGCGGGAGCGACCAACCGAGCCAGCGTGTAGAAGACCGAGCCCAGCGGCAAGCCGTAGCGGTCGATTTCGGTCTCCAAGACAAACTGATGGTCGAGGCTGAAACCGGCACCGCCGTATTTTACCGGATAAGTTGGAAACAACCAGCCTCTTTTTCCTAACTTAGTTGCCAACTGGCGGCGAAACTTGTACTCCTCATCGTTTTCACGGGTCGACCAGATCCCCGACCAGCGCAGGTGCTCGCTGCCACGCATGTTTTCCGCCAGCCAGTCGCGCACCTCTTTGCGAAATGCGCTGATCTCCGGCGTATCCGGTTGTAAGCTGAAATCCATATGTCGATCTCCTTTCCCGTAGCTGCCTCGATCATCGAGCGCTCCTGCTCTTTGCTTCTACTACAACGAGCCTTGAACAGGAAAAGCATAAATCTGATCAAAAAGCGAAAGGCAACGCATTGCATCATCTTGCGGTTGTGATAAACGATTCCCCCAGCATGGCAACGCCGCAGCCAAAGGATCAATTCCTATTTCACCACGGAGGCACAGAGTTCGCAGAGTTCGGAGTATCTTATAATCGAAAACTCTTTCCTCCGCGCCCTCCGCGCCTCTGCGGTGAGTTTTATTGAGCTACGAAAGGACCGAGGCATGGACAAGAGAGTTAATTTTCTTTTCATCATCACCGACCAGCAGCGCGCGGATCATCTCGGCTGCTACGGCAACGCGGTCGTGCAAACGCCGAGAACTCTTCGACGAGCGCGCGTTAAACAAAGTCAACCGATCCGCACGAGGTGGGAAACCTTTGGAATGACCCGAAGTCGAAGAATCTGCGTACCGAACTCACTGAAAAGCTTGCGCGCAAGATGATAGAACTGGCGGATTCAAGCCCGCTGGCCACGCACCACGGACCGTAGCCCCTTAGCAGTCCTTCCCGCAGGTTGCTCAAAAAGATCTCAGATGCGAGGCGCGAAAGTTCGCCAAGGGCTAAGGGCATGGCGCAAACCGTTCTCCTCTACTCTTTGCCCCTTGCGCTTTGCAAGCTGGTACGTTGAAGCGAGGCGATTGAGCGCAACGAAGCAGATGAGGCTTTTTCAGCAACCTGCTACGGTTTCACCGCTGACGCGATCAGCGCCGGCATCGGCAGCTCCACTACGTCGCCTTTCGTATACTTCGCCAGCTCTGCGCGTATGGTGTCGCGGATTTTGCTTAAGACCGTCGGCTTCTGCGCCCGCAACAAGCCGGCCGTGCGCACGGTGCTATCCTTCATCGCGTCGAACAATCCATCGCCCGCAGGCAAGCGCCACACCTGGGCTACCTTTGTAACCGTCGGCGACTCGAAACCCGCCAGCAGCAACGAACGGCGACATTCCTCGGGGTCACTGTAGCGGAAAAACGGCGGCCCTTCCGGCAGCTCGATTCTCGGCTCTCCATGGGCTTCGACGGCGCGCAGCACGATGCCGAAGCCGATCGTTTCATCGGGCTTGGCCCAGACTGAGAAAGCGAAGCGGCCGCCGCTCCGGACAACGCGCTGGGCCTCGACCAGAGCTTGTTCGGGGCGCGCCAGGTGCAGAATACCGAAATTCATGACCGCAGCCTCGAAAAGACCGTTGCCTAATGGCAGCTCTTCGGCATCGCCTTCACGAAAATCCACGTCCGGATGCAGGATTTGCGCCTGAGCGACCATGCCCTTGGAGAAATCCACGCCGAGCGGGACGGCGCCGCGCTTGGCGGCCGCAGCCGCGACGTAGCCCGGCCCGCTGGCGATGTCGAGCAGCTTTACTCCCTTCTTAGCGCGCACGGCGTCGAGCAGCGGTTCGATCGCCTGAACCGTAAGGGCGCCGAAGGCGTGGTGATAATCGTCGGGAATGCTCTCCCAACCCGCCAGCTCAAAAGCATGAAATTTTTCCAGTTCGAGAATCATAATTGTTACTCACCGCGATTGATAGCCAGTTCTTACATTGCCTCGCGCCCGTTGTAAACGGCTTGCTACCTGATCGTGAGTTCTCCATCAGCGTAAGCGTCTTGCCTTGACGGCACGCTTGGATGCTTGCGACGTTTGCCCTGGAGTATTGGGGTCTGGACGCCAAGTGCAACGGCATCACCTTTCGCATCATCGGCCGTCTCTTGATGTTTAACTTTCAAGACGTCAAATCACTCGCGACTCGAACCTTCACGACTCATACTTCACTTCCACCAAGAATAACCCAGACGCCGGGGCCGTCGCCCCGGCTTTGGTTCGATCGCACGCTTCGAGTAACTCTCGGAACGATTGCGGCCTGCGCTGCCGGCGCCCCACCTCAACCAGCGTACCGACGATATTGCGCACCATGTGGCGGAGAAATGCTGTGGCTTCGATGGTGCAGACCAATAGCTCATCTCGTTGATCTAATGACACGCGGTAGACTTTTCGAACTGGATGCGCGGCGTCGCAGCCGGCGGCGCGAAACGAGGAGAAATCATGCTCGCCAAGCAAGCAATTAATCGCCTCGCGCATAGCCTGCACATCCAGCGGCTCATGCAGGTGCCAGGCGCGGTTTAAATGGAACGGCGAAGGCGTTGGGCGATTGAGGATGTGGTATTCATAAACGCGCGAGCGCCCGTCGCGCCGGGCGTCGAAGGAATCCGCGACGATCTCGACTTCTTTGATCGTGATGTCATTCGGCGTGAGGGCGTTGAGGGCGCGCTGAATGCGGTACGGATCGAAATCCTGGTCCGAAAGGAAATTGACGACTTGCCCCAGCGCATGTACGCCCGCATCGGTGCGCCCTGACCCAGTCACACGGGTGGGCTTTCTCAGAAATGTCGAAACCGCCCGTTCGAGAACCGATTGGATGGTTTCGCCGCTGGGCTGGATCTGCCAGCCGTGGTAATTCGTCCCATCGTATTCGACGGTGAGTTTGATATTCACGGAGCGCGCGCGTGTTTCTAGCCCGGATTATTCGCCGGCAACTGCGGTTGAGGTGCGAGCCCTCCGGAAGAAGCCTGCCCTGAGCGAAGTCGAAGGGGCAATGGAGTTGTACCTGGAAGCGGCCTCCAAACCGAACCTCGAGAGCGTGGACCTGGGAAAAGCGCGGGCCTTTGGTAGAGTGCGAACCACGCCATTGAAACTTTTCGTCTCGGTGCCTTCGTTCCTCCAGGCTCCCCCTCAACCGACACTGTGTAATAACTTTGCCTCGTAGCATGCATCATTCGGGCTAGGTAGCGGGCTTCGATATGGAACCTGCAACCCGCAGATTTATGACTTGGGAATATCTTTCTTTGGATCGAGGAAAGGTTTGCGCACGACTGTGGACGGGCGCCCCTTCGTTCCCGGCACCAGCACCGTGAACTTCGTGCCCAACTCCGCGTGTTCGATGGGCAGCATCGCGTAGCCGATATTCTGCTTCAAACGCGGTGAATAGATCGCGGAGGTCACATAGCCGACATCCCCGTCTCCGTTCCGCGCCGGCCACCGGGTCATATTGAATTCGATGGGCCGCCCGCCGATCTCGATACCGACCAACTTTCGCTGCACCCCTTGAGATTTAATCCGCTGTAGACTCTCTTTGCCAATGAAGTCGTCGCGTTTTTCAAGGTCCACAAGCCAGCCAAGTCCGACTTCGTAGGGATTGTCAGGGAGCGTTATGTCCGCGCCGTAGTTGAGAATCCCCGCCTCGATACGCCGAATGTCGGAGGGTCCGGTAGGCGCGATCTTATAGCGCCGCCCTGCCTGAAGGATTTTCTCCCAAAGCTCGACACCCCGCTTCGGATCGCAGAGGAAAATCTCGTAGCCCACCTCCCCGGTCCAGCCCGTCCGCGTGATCACCAGAGGGATGCCGTCGAGATTCGACTCGATGAAATCATAGTAGGGAAGATTCAAGATGCTCGCACCGAGCAGGTCGCCCATCAGAGCCCTGGATTTAGGTCCCTGTACCTGCAGAGGAAAAACATCGACCTCGCGAACCTCAACCCTAAGGCCAGCCGACAGGGCGACGCCTTTGGCCCAGAGGAGAACGTCGCTGTCGGCCAGGGCAAGCCAAAAACGATTTTCGCCCAACCGCAGCAACACCGGGTCGTTGATGATGCCCCCGTCCTCCGCCGTGATCAGCACATATTTAGCTTGGCCGACCCGGCACCTGTGGAGATCGCGAGGGGTGAGCTTGTTGGCGAGCGCAAAGCCATCCGGCCCGCTGATCTCGACGATCCGCTCAACGCTGACGTCCCAGAGCGTCACATCGCGAACCAGCTTCCAGTATTCTTTGACCGGGTCGCTGTAACAGTTCGGCAAATACATGTGGTTGTAGACCGTATAACCTTTGCAGCCATGCCGCTGAGTGGCTTCAAAGTATGGCGAGCGGCGCACCCGCGCGCCGCGGCCGATCTTGGAAATGTCAAAGGCTTTGGCCATAAATTAGAGGTAATCGCGGATGAGAATCTCCGCGATCTGGACGGCGTTGAGCGCGGCGCCCTTGCGCAGGTTATCCGCGACGATCCAGAGGTTGAGGCCGTTGGCCACGGAATTGTCGTCGCGTATTCTACCCACGTAGGTGGCGTCCTTGCCCGTGGCGTCGATGGCGAGGGGGTAGACGTTGTTCTCCGGCTCGTCGGCGACGATCACGCCCGGCGCTTCGCGCAGGATTTTCCTGGCCTCCGCGGCGGACAACTTTACCACCGTCTCAACGTTGACCGATTCCGAGTGGCTGCAAAAGACCGGCACGCGCACCGTTGTCGCGGTGACGGCCAAAGACGGCTCGCCGAGAATCTTGCGGGTCTCGTTGATCATCTTCAACTCTTCTTTGGTGTAGCCGCCTTCGGTAAAGGCGTCGATATGGGGAATGCAATTGAACGCGATCTGGTGCGGAAACTTCTCCTTCTTGATCTCCCGGCCGTTGAACAATGCCGCGACCTGCTGGCTCAGTTCCTCCATCGCCATGCGCCCTGCGCCCGAGACTGACTGATAGGTCGAGACCACGACGCGCCTGATGCGCGCCGCGTCGTGCAGCGGTTTGAGGGCGACGACCATTTGGATCGTCGAGCAGTTGGGGTTGGCAACGATGCCGCGGTTTTTATAGTTGGCAATTTCCTGCGAATTGACCTCCGGTACGACCAGGGGAATGTCCGGCTCCATGCGAAAATAGCCGGTATTGTCGACCACCACGGCGCCCGCGGCGACTGCTAGCGGCGCGAACTTGGCGCTCACCCCCCCGCCGGCGGAAAAAAGGCCGATGTCGATGTCTTTAAAGGAATCCTCCCTTAGGACATGCACGGGCTGCTGATGTCCGCGAAACTCGAGGAACTGCCCCGCCGATCGCTCGGAGGCCAATAGCCGCAGCTCGCCCACGGGAAACTCCCGCTCTTCGAGTACGTCACGCATCTGTTCGCCCACTGCTCCCGTGGCGCCAACCACCGCAACGTTGTATTTTTCTTTTTTCATGACCGTCTCGACTTTGTTTAACTCTGCCTGCATCCCTTCGTCAAATTTGATGATGGAGGATGGAGGATCGAGAATCGCGATTTTCTATCCTCCATCCTCTATCCTCTATCCTCGATTCTTTGCCTAACCAGCCGGCCCATTTCTTTGCAGCCGACTAACTTGCGGCCCTGCTCTTGAATATCCGCCGTGCGGTAGCCTTCGTCGAGCACGCCTTCCACGGCTTTCTCGACACGGTCCGCCGCCGCACCCTGGTCGAAGGAATGGCGCAGCATCATCGCCACGCTCAAAATCGTCGCTAGCGGATTCGCCTTGTCCTGGCCCGTTATATCCGGCGCGGTGCCGTGCACTGGTTCGTACATGCCGACCTTGCCGCCCAGGCTCGCCGACGGCAGCATGCCGATGGATCCCGTCAGCATCGCCGCTTCGTCGCTGAGAATGTCGCCAAACAGATTGGTCGTCACCATCACGTCGAACTGCTTGGGATTGCGGATGAGCTGCATGGCGCAGTTATCGACCAGCATATGTTCAAGCTGCACCTCGGCATAACCTTCGTCCTTGTGCATCCGTGTGACCACCTTGCGCCACAGCTCCGTCACTTCCAACACGTTCGCCTTGTCCACCGAGGTGAGCTTCTTGCGCCGTTTGAGCGCTGCCTGAAAACCGACATGGGCGATGCGCTCGATCTCCGGCGTCGTGTAAACTTCCGTGTTGACACCGCGCTCGGTGCCGTCGGGAAGCGTGGTCACGCCCTTCGGCTGGCCGAAGTAGATCCCGCCGGTCAATTCGCGCACGACCAGCAAATCGGTTCCCTCCACCACTTCCCGCTTCAACGTCGAAGCGGAAGCGAGAGCGGAGAATACTTTCACCGGGCGCAAGTTGGCGAACAGGCCAAGCTCCAGGCGCAGCGCGAGCAACGCTCGCTCGGGGCGAATCGAATAGTCGAGCCCGTCCCATTTCGGCCCCCCCATGGCGCCGAGCAGCACCGCGTCGCTGTCCTTGGCTAATTTGAGCACCGAGTCGATAAGCGGCTTGCCGTGCGCGTCGATGGACACGCCGCCGACGATCCCCTCTTCCAACTCGACGCCGAAGCCGTAGATTTTGGCAACCTGTTTGAGAACCCGGGTTCCTTCGCCCATCACCTCGGGTCCAATGCCGTCGCCGGGTAAAACTGCGATCTTGTAACTCATGGCCCCTCTCTCTCCACCGGTTGCCGATAGTGTTTTCGCCCTTCCAATTTATTGAGCGCGTTGATATAGGCCAGCGCGCTCGCCATGATGATGTCGGTGTGCGCGCCTTGCCCGGAGACCCGGAAACCGTCGTCTTCGATGATGCACGACACTTCCCCCTGCGCGTCGGTGCCGCCGGTGATGGCGTTGACGGTGTAGCGCACCAGCTGCGAATGGGAGCCGGTGATCTTGGTGATCACCTTGAAACAGGCGTCCACGGCGCCGTCGCCGGACTCATGCTCGGTTATCTCCGACCCGCCGACGCGCAACTTTACCGTAGCCGAAGGAACACCGTCCGAGCTCGAATTAACGTTGAGATACAACAGCTCGAAGCGGTCCGGCTGTCCCGGCACACGGAGAATTTCCTCGCCGACGATCGCTTCGATATCCTCGTCGTAAACGTTCTTTTTCTTGTCCGCCAGCTCTTTGAAGCGCAGGAAGGCGCGGTTCATGTCCTCCTTGCTCAAGTTGAAACCCAGGTATTTCAGTCGCTCGTCAAAGGCGTGGCGTCCCGAGTGCTTCCCCATCACCAGCCGGTTGCCGGGAATGCCGATGGATTCAGGCGTCATGATCTCGTAGGTCTGCTTGTACTTGAGCACGCCGTCTTGGTGAATCCCCGCTTCGTGGGCGAAGGCATTGTCGCCGACGATCGGTTTATTGATCGGGATCGATATGCCGGTGACCTGGGAGACCAGCCGCGAGCTCGGATAGAGCTGCTCGCTGATAATGTTGGTATCGAGGTCGAGATAGTTCTTGCGCGTGCGCAGCGCCATGACCACTTCTTCCAGCGAGGTGTTGCCGGCGCGCTCGCCGATGCCGTTGATCGTGCATTCGATCTGGCGCGCGCCGTTGTGCACCGCCGCGAGGGAATTCGCCACCGCCAGCCCCAGGTCGTTGTGGCAGTGGGCGCTCCAGATGACCCGCTCGGCCCCGGCGGTCCGTTCGATCAGATTCGCCATCAGAGCGCCGAACTCCGAAGGGATCGCGTAGCCGGTCGTGTCCGGCACGTTGACCGTCTTGGCCCCGGCGCGAATGACCGCGCGGAACACCTGAATCAAGAATTCCGGATCGCTGCGCGAGGCGTCCTCGGCGGAAAATTCGATATAATCGGTGAATTTCTTCGCGTAGCTCACGGCTTTCACCGCCGCTTCCAGCACCTGCTCCCGGGTCATGCGCAATTTGTGCTTCAAGTGGATGTCGGAAGTCGCGATGAACGTATGGATCCCAGGGTTCTTAGCATGCTCGACGGCCTTGAGGGCGCGATCGATATC
>Ga0214473_10001148_pt1 | contig 35745 bp, 35 predicted proteins | sample RVTome_7_FD_203509 | JGI IMG/M metagenome (GOLD analysis project Ga0214473, IMG submission 203509) | Soil microbial communities from uranium-contaminated site in the Upper Colorado River Basin, Wyoming, United States - RVT98D197 | ecosystem: Environmental > Terrestrial > Soil > Contaminated >... | reverse complement strand
CGACGGCGATGCGGTTATTGCGCTTATCGACGTACCCGAGTTGACGCGGCTGCGCGAGGCTCTGGTCTACGAGTTGCGCGAGCGCGGCGTCGTCTACGCGAACGACCATGGATTTACGCCGCATGTGACGCTCGCGTATCTCAAGCCTGGCGCGACGAAGATGCCTGTGCAGCGCCTTGAGCCGACGCCCGTGACAATCTCTTCGCTGACCCTGTTCGGAAAGAATGAGCCTGTTGGTGAGGTCTTGCTCACGGGCGAGAAGGCGCAGGGCATTCCCGAAGGCGACTACGATGCACCTCCGCCCGCTGGCCCGTTCGAGGACGAATGGCGCGCGGCTGAGGAGGCTTACGCCACGATGCTCGCGAAGGGATTCGCGGGCCTGTGGCGTCGCGTCCGCGCTGAGCTACGCTCTGACCCAGTGCTCGCTGCTCAGAAGGACATGAACGCCTTCGGCGACCCTGCTTGGTGGGAGGCTGCGCGCACTGCTGAGCTAGCGCAGGTCGAGACATCGGCGCTGGCGCTCCTCGAACAGGGCGCGACGCAGGCGGCGCAACTCGGCCTTCCCGTGGATTTCGAGCTTGTGCATCAAGAGGCTCTCGCTCTCGCTCAGGAGTACGGAGGCGAGTGGTGGGAGCAGTTCTCCAGCACGACGCAGCGTCAGCTTCGTAGCGCCCTCAGCGAGCATATCGCCACTGGCGGGCGGCTGCGCGACCTTGAGCAGAAGATCGCTCCGCTCTTCGGACAAGCGCGGGCGAAGGTCATCGCCACTACCGAGACCACGAGGCTCTATGCCGAAGGCAACAGGCGCGCCTACGCCAGCTCCGGTATCGTCGAGACGGTCGAATGGCGCACGGCGAACGATGAGCGTGTCGAAGGGCGCTGCTCTGCGCTGCTCGGCCAGCGTTACGCTCTCGGCGCAGAGGAGTTCGTTCCCCCTCTTCATCCGAGCTGCCGGTGCTGGCTTGCGCCTGTTGTGTGTCCTCCGACGCTTGAAGGGGCACGTGCGAAGCAAGAGGGATGCGAACCTGTACTTACGAGAGCAGTCGTAGATGATGACATACCAACATTCTCTACCGTCGGCACAGAGAAAGAACGGAAAGAAGCTGCTGAGTTCTGGTCATCGAGCAGTTCGGTGTCGAGGGATATGCAAAGACATTCGCAGCTTCTCTTCGAGAATCCTAAGGCGTTCGACCCCGATATTCATCGTCAAGCTGCCTCTCTTCATAATGCCATTTCCGAAGGGCCACGTTGGAAAACGCTTTTCAGGGGAATGGCAGTTTCCGAACAGGACGCAAGTAATCTTCTTGCGTATCAGAAAGGCCAGTCATACACTCTTCCTCTCACATCATTCTCGAAGGATGCAAAGGTTGGGCGTGGCTTTGCTCAACGTATGAGACAAGCGGATCCTAGCGGGAGGCCGGTTGAGGTTCATATATCAGTCAGGAATAGTCGCGGCTATGATGTTCAATCAAGTCTTCGAAGAAGTGACCCTAGGTATCGAGAGCGGGAGGTAGTTTCCGCCGGAAGATTTACTATTGTTGAAGTGCGCCGTGAGGGGAACAGCATTTTTCTAGAACTGGAAGGGTGAAGATGCCGAAGAAGGTTAGGGTCATTCGAGGGTTTCCCCCAACAGGTGCGCTTGCGCAGGTTCTTTTGACTCCGTTTTCTCAACTACGGGAGCAGCTGAAGAAGTGATCCCTCTTCTTCAGATCGGCCCAGCCGAAGCTAGTGGCGCAGCAGCCGTCGCCCTCGCCGCGCTCGGCCTTGTCAGCTTGATCTTTACGCAGTCCCAGAAAGCCATGCGTGAGGAGCGCGAAGCGCATCGTGAGGAGCGAAGGCAGCTTACGTCGGCGCTCGAAGGAGTCACCTCGACAACGAAGAACCTCTACGATCTGCTCTTGCTGCATATGGGAAGGCCAGGTGCTCCATGATCTCACTCCAGCCCCTTCGTAACCTCTTCCGGCGCAACGCGGATTGTCACTGTCAGGACGGCGACGACGGCGACAAGATACGCGCGATCAAGGCGCAGGAAGATGCGGCGCGGCTGATGAACGAACTGGCGGAGCTGAATGGAATACATGACCGTGAGAGGCGTTACGGAGGCTCACTATGAGTAGCCTTCTTCCTGAGACGATAGCTTACGGCGCAACGTTCGTCGCCTGGGTTGCGCTGGCTGCGCTCCTGGCCGTAGACATGCTATGCTCCGATGTGCATCCCCGCGCAGGTCGTCTTCTGTTCGGGCCACTCGTTGTGGCGGTTACGGTCTCGTCGGCGGGAATCTTCGTCGCGGCGCTGCTGCGGCTTCTCAACATGGACGTGCTCACGCCGAAGATGGCTGCGGGTATTCGTATCGGTATCAGCTCCGGCTTGTTCGGTGCGCTCGTGCCCGTGTACATTTGGAGGTTCCGGTGATCGACGCTGAAGCAATTCTCCTAACCGGCCTCATTCTCGGCGTGACGATGTTCATGATCACGCTGTTCCTGTGGGGCGTGATCTTGATCCTTGCGTTCGTTGACAAGAAGAAAGGCGGTAGCGATTGTGCGCGAGTTGACATAGTAGTACGCGGCCCTGTAGAAGATCGGCACGAGTAGTTCACAACAAGGAGGCACAACGCAATGGCATTCATTCTCAAGGACGGACAGCAGGTGCAGCTCGCGGTCGAGCTGACGGACAGAGATGGCAACCCCGTCACAGCGGACGGCGCGCCGGTGTGGTCGTCGAGCGATCCGTCGCTCGTGACGGTGGACACGAGCGGCCTCGCGGTGACGGTTCCTGGCCCTGGTCTCGGAACGGCCATCATCACGGCGGTTGTAGACGCCGATTTGGGTGAAGGTGTTGCCGAGCAGACTGGCACGCTCGACATTGAGGTTGTTGCTGGCGATGCGGCCATCGTGAACATCACAGCGGGGACGCCGGAGGACAGGCCGTAACAGATGCGTCTCAAGTTCTGGAGGTTGAGGTGCCGGATGGCGGGGCCGCTTCTGCAAGAGAAATGGCCTGCTGTCGTCATTTGGTTGGGTCTCTGGCTTGCCCCTGGCTCTGCGCCGCGAGGGGACAATGGCTAACGTCAGCTTCACCTTCAAGCCCATCCTGCCCAAGCGCGACCCGTTCAAGAACATCGAACGCGGTCTTGTGGAGGCGACTGTCCTGCTCGGTAGCTTTCTGTACGCGGCGCAGAACGAGCTACAGAACTACCCTCCGCAGCGCAGCGGGCGCTATCGGCGGACGGGTGAGCTGGGGCGAAGGTGGAAGGTGGAAGTACCGAAGCGGCGCGGGCTCGATATCGTAGGGCGCATCGGGAACAACAAGCCTTATGCCGTCTGGGTCGAGGGGCCGACGAAGGGTAGCGGGAAGAAGCAGCGTGCACTCTTCAAGCGTTTGGGCTGGCCGAGCGTGACGGACGTGGGCAAGCGCCAGTGGCGCGTTTACAGGCCGCGCATTCGTCAGGCCATGAGGAAGCGAAGGTGAGCGCCTTTACAAGTATGGAGCGCGGGGCGCATAATTGAGGCTGAGAGAAAGGATTCTGCACCGTTGGCCGAAATCCTCCGCCGAGAGCTCCTCGATCATCAGCACTTCTGGCTCTGCCAGCGAGCGCGCTACAGCGTCCCGTTGGGCTGCCGCGAGAGACTCGTTATCTGCCCGATGTGCGGCAGCGCGGGAGGGAACTTCTTACGCGAGCTGACGGCTGTGACGACAAGGATTCTCAATGGGGATGAGGTTGAGGTCTCGGTCGAAGAGCAGATCTCCCGAAAGGAAAGCTGATGCCCTACTCCGGCCCCGCAGATCCGAAGCTCCCCGCGAGCATCGAGAAGCTCCCACTCGCAAAGCGCCGTCAGTGGGTCGGAGCGTTCAATGGTTCTTATAGTAAAGATCAGGACGAGGGTAAGGCGTTTCGTATCGCGAATGCCGCAGTGAAGGAGGTGGGCATGGCGAAGAACGTACCAGTTCAATGTCCGTGCGGGGCAACGGTCGAGGTCGAACAGGGCGAGAAGGAGTTCGCCTGTAAGTCCTGCGAGACATCGCGCCTGCTCACATGGGCTGAGAAGGACGGGGACATGGCATACGAGTGCGGCCCCTCGATGCCGTATCGTCCCTACGGCGGCGCGGTCTCGTTTGACGAGGTAGAGGCATTTCTCGAAGCAAGCCAGATTAGTGATAATGTCTGGTATCTGAAGCGCCGATTCGATGACATCTGGGACAACATCTGGAAGAGCGACGATCCCGAGGTGACTATTGATCAGAAGGCGGGGCTGACTCGCTCCGCTGTCGCCGATCTCGTCTCTCGAATCGAGGCGGGGCCGGATGCGGCGAAGGACGATGGCCTGCTCGACCGTGTGCGCGGGTTCCTCGGCGGTGAGAAGCAAGAGACGAAGCGCGAGGCCGGTGCGGACTTCAAGGCTAGCGACTACGCCGATGTGCCCGATGCGGCGAAGCCTTCGACGTGGAAGCTCCGGCTCGCTGAGACACGCAGCGGGAACTTCACTGTCGCTCAGGTGGGGCGCGCTATCACGGCAATGCAGCCGAGCGGCTTTCGAGGGAATCGCGTCACGCTCGGTAACAGCAAGGCTAGCGTAACGGCGCGCATCAGTGCGGCTATCGGGAAGATCAGCGGAGCGACGCCAGCGCAGAAGGCGGCGCTTAAGAAGCGTCTCATGGCTGTGAAGACTATCGAGGACGTTGACAACGCGGCGAGCGCTTTCTACGTCTTGAAGGGCGCGGACGGGCGTGATCGCTTCCTCGCGCTCACGACGAACCGCTACGAAGACCGCGAGAACGAAATCCTCTCGGAGTCGGCACATCGGGAGTTCGAGCACTATCTGAAGGAGAACCCCGATGAGTGCCCCGAGCTGCGTGTCTGGCATGTGCCTGGCTCGCGGCTCGGTCAGGTTGATCTTTGGGCATATGCGGACGGGTTCGTGATCACGAGTGGGACATTCGACGCGGGGATGGAGAAGGAAGCGGAGCGCCTCGCCCAGTTCTCCGAGCCTCTCGGCATGTCGCACGGGTTCGTGTATTCGACAGACGACCTGCGGGACGGAGTGTACTACAAGTATCGGACACGGGAGGTCAGCGTTCTACCGCGCCGACGCTGCGCCAACCCCTGGACATCGTTCGGCGTGGAGTTTGAACAGGAGGTGAAGCAGATGGGTCTGGATGCCCAGATGCGCGAAGCGTTCGTCGAAATCTTCGGTGAGGAGAAGACGACGAAGATCGAAGGGAGCGTCGCGACGCTCAGCAAGGACTTGGAGGCAGCGGGCATCACCTATAAGGCGCTCGGTGATGTGCTCGCGGCCAAGCATGACGACGGCGGTGGTGGTAACGGGAACGGTGACGGAGACGACGATGACGACGGGGACGGCGACGACAAGGGTGCTAGCTCGGCAGGTGCTGGCGGTGACAGCGCAGACGCAGGAGCTGGCGCAGGTGACGGTGGCGGTGGAGGGGACGGTGAGGAAGCGGGTAAGGCGATGGCAGCGGCAGTAGCTGAGACCGTGCAGAAGGCCATCACGGCCACGCTCGACGAGCGTCTTGCTCCGTTGGAGGCTCGCATGGCTGAGCTGAGCAAGAGCATGGATGAGAAGGTTGCTGACGCGATGAAGCCGAAGATCGCGCCGACGAACGGCACTCGTCCGAGCGACTCTCCCGACAACCTTGTCGACGACAAGACGGGCAAGGAGATGACGAAGGACGACCCAGGCGACGGTGAGGGCCGTCCTGTCAACCCCGCCCGAAAGTACGTGGAGATGGTCGCCGAGGGCCACGTCGCGCAGTAACACACACAGCTGAGAGAAACATACGCACCGATAATCAGTCAACGACATTTAGAGCACGGCACGAAAGCTAACGCAATTCACAAGGAGGTGACAACGCTGTGGTGACAGCACAAGAAGCACCAGTGCTCGATGCGTTGACGAAAGAACTCTCGGTGCGTCTCGGTCTCAAGCACGACGCTCCGGGTTCTCCAACGACCATCGGGTATATGCACGGGCCTGGCGGACTCCTCGCCTTCCCAGGCGTCGATCCTGTCATGTTCCATACGGTCATGGGGCCGAGGTCGCTGTTGGGCCAACTGCCCGCAGTCCCCTCGCTCTACATGAACCCGACCTACGAGACGCTCACGGGCGTCACGGACGAGACGGGCACGGAGCCCGGAGCGATCTGTGATCCCGGCCCCGTCGCAGGCGCGCTTAAGTCGTGCATCACGACTGCGCCGTTCGGGCGGTTCAAGCGGCAGACGGCTGAGCTGGAGCTCGACCGCATCGGCCAGCGCGTAGACCGAGCCGACCCGATGGACTTGATGCTCGTCGGGACGCCTCTCGCTGAGGGCGGTGTGTTCGGCGCAGCGATGGGCGGGCTGGACACGCCGACCGACCTGCTTACGAACGAGCTGAGCAAGCGGCTGTGGGAGCGTAACGTCACGTTCCACCGGCTGCTCGCGAGGCAGCTCTGGATCGCCAACCCCGCCAATAACGTGGGCGATGCGTACCGCGAGTTCGCGGGCTTCGAGTCCCTTGTCTCGACGGGCTATGTGGACGCGCAGTCGGGCGTGGCGTGTCCTGCGGTGGACAGCTACATCTCGAACTTCAACTTCGGGCGTCTCGACGTAGCGCCTGCGGGGACGAACATCGTCCGCGCAGTGACCGACATGTGGTACCAAGTGAAGACGCGAGCCGAGCGCTCGGGCATGATGCCTGTGCGTTGGGTGATGGCGATGCGGGAGCAGCTCTTCTATGAGCTGTCCGCCGTGTGGCCGTGTTCGTACCTGACCAACCGCTGCCAGACGACAGCGAGCGGGAACGAGCGTGTCTTCATATCGGGTGACGAGCAGATCAAGATGCGCGACGCCATGCGGCAAGGGCGCTACCTGCTCATCGATGGCGTACAGATCGAAGTCATCTTTGACGACGGCATTCCTGAAGACAGCAACACGACCAACGCCAACGTCCCCTCCGGCTGCTTCGCGAGCGACATCTACCTGCTCCCGATGTCCGTCGTCGGTGGGCGTTCGGTCTTGTTCCTGGAGTACTTCCAGTACGCGAACCCTGCGGTGCAGGACGCGCTCGGGAAGATGATCCTGGGCATGATCGAAGGCGCATTTATCTCGTGGCCGGTGCAGACGCGCGGGTGCTTCCAGATCGAGTCGAAGATCGAGCCTCGTATCGTCTTGCGAACGCCGTGGTTGGCGTCTCGGTTGCAGAACGTGGTGTACTGCCCCGTGCAGCACATCCGCGATGCATTCCCTGACGACCCGTACTTCTCGGACGGCGGGCGCGTGTCGCGGCCTGGCCCGAGCCTGCACGCGCACTGGAACGACTAACAGGAGGCAATCACCTCGCGCTTGTTCGGGGTTAACCTGGGAGAGGCAGGCGTGGGGAAGGATGCAGAGAGGGGGCTTGGGCGTGTTGAGTCTTGCTGGCATGGCGCGCTCAAGCCCCCAATCAGAAAGCAAGGATGCAGGATATGGTAACGACGAAGATTCCTGATCAGTCAACAGCTGCGGAGGGTGGGTTGTTGCATATCCCGACTTATGCGCAGCAGCCCGTTGGTTCACAACGCCCCGCTCCCGAGCTTAAGCCTCTCGAAGGGCGCGTCTTCCTGACGGGCGGTGCGGGGTTCCTCGGCAGAGCGATCATCCGGCGCGCTGAGCGTGAGCAGTGGCCGTGTACGTTCCTTGTGTACTCGCGCGACGAAGAGAAGCAGTGGAAGCTCTCGCAGCAGTACGGGCGTGAGCGTGTCGAGTGTTACCTCGGAGACGTGCGCGACTACCAGGCACTCCAGACGCTCATGACGGGGTGCGACGTTGCGATCCACACGGCGGCGGTGAAGTTCATTCCCGAGGCGGAGCGTAACGCCTGGTGGTGCGCGAAGGTCAACGTAGACGGGGCGCGCAACGTCGCCCGCGCAGCGGCGTGGTGCCGTGTCAAGCGGACGCTCCTCATCTCTACGGATAAGGCCTGCCAGCCCGTGAACGTCTACGGGATGACGAAGGCTCTGGGCGAGCGGCTCTTCGCTGAGGCGAACTCCTGGGAGGAGCACATGCTCTTTGGGAGCGTCCGCTATGGGAACGTCGTCGGGAGCACGGGCAGCATCGTCCCCGTGTTCCGTGATCAGCTCGCACGCAACGGGCGTCTCGGCATCACGAGTCCTGAAATGACGCGCTTCTGGATGAGCCCCGAGCAGGCCGTCGATGCTGTACTCCTCGCGCTCTCGCAGATGGAGATGTTCCCTGGCGCGGTGTTCGTGCCGCGCGTACCGGCTATGAAAGTCATCGACTTGGCGCGCCTCATCGCGGGCGAAGCGCCTATCGACGAGATCGGAATCCGTCCAGGCGAGAAGATGCACGAGACGCTGATTCACTATCAAGAGGCGACGAAGACGCTCGACAGAGGGGACTACTTCATCGTCCAGCCTGCAATGTCGGCGCAGCAGAGCAAGCCCATGACGTACAGCAGCCACTCGCCTGCGCGCTGGATCGAGTCGCAGGAGATGGCCGCAATGATCGAGGACGCGAGGACGATATGACGATAGGATTCGAGCCGACGGATGAAGAGCGCGCTAGTATCGCTAAGATCAACGAACGTGCAAGAGTTGAGTATCGTTGGGAGGACGCCATGACGACACCGACAGGAGCAACAGACACGGGAAACCTCACGTCACGCAAGCTCATCGGCGCGATTGCGGCGCAGATGTCGGCGGTCGGCTTGATCATCGGCGTCTCCGTCGCTGAGCCTAGTCTGTTCACCGATGCGCCTGAGATCATCTTCACGGCGCTCACGGGCATCTTCGCGCTAGGCGGCTGGCAGGTGTATCAGCAAGCCAGCGTAGACAGGAACGGGAAGTGAAGATACTTTTGCTGGGCGCATCGGGGATGCTCGGCTCGGAAGTGCTTATGCAGGCGCGCGAGCGCGGACATGAGGTGCTTACCTCTCATGTTCGTCTTGACGAGGAGTTTAGTCAAGCCGATCTTCCTCAAGGGCTTGACGTGATCATCAACTGCGCAGGCAACACGGCGATGCATAGTGAAGAGGTCGAATCTTTAATTGAAGTCAACGCCCTCGGTGTTGCGGTGTTGATGCGTGCTGCGCATGCGCGGAAAACGCGCCTTGTCCATATGTCTACCGACTGCGTATTCTCCGGAGGTATCGGCGCGGCGTTCTCTTACGAGACAGACGATACGCCTGGCCCCGTTGACATCTACGGCGCAAGTAAGCGCCTCGGCGAGCTGGCTGTCCTAGCTGCTCCCAGAAATCTCGTAGTGCGCGGGAGCTTCATCGGCTTGCGCCACGGCTTCTTGCGCTGGCTCCTCGATGCGCGCGGCACGGTGAAGGCATACATGAACGCGCGCTGGAACGGCGCAGCCGTCTGGCACATGGCGAGCGCGCTGCTCGATCTTGCTGAGAGTGGCCAGACAGACATCGTACACGTCGCCGCTGAGAAGCCCGTTACGAAAGCGTGGATGGTCGAGTATCTTGTCGAGGCGCTCGACTTGCCCGTAAGCATCGAGGTCGTTCCAGAGCCGCGTGTAAATCGTGCGTTGACGCCCGACATTCTGCTCCCGCCTGTGCAGCAATCACTCGATGAAATCGTCCAGCGTGTCAAGGCGCAGGAGGTTTTAGCGTGAAGCTGATCTGCAATACTTGTAACTTCACATTGACGGGTGCAGACAAGCCTACGAAGGGCGGTGCAGCTCGCTGTCCTTGGTGCCTGCGAGGAACGCTGTACGAGGATGCGAAGAAGTATCGTGTTTGAACCAGAAGAGACGTTCGGTGAGGCTATCGACAAGCTCGCGCTGCGCGTCGATGCGTTGCCGTGGTGGCTCTGGCCGTACAAGTTCGTCGCGCGACAGCGCATTAAGGCGATCCGCAAGAGTATCGAACAGGGGCGTAACACGTTCTGGATGAGGCTCCTAACGTGACAACGCAGCACGAAGAGCGCCCAGGCGTCACGGTCGTTATCCCTGTCGGCCCCGAGCCGCAGCACGTCCGCTGGCTCGACGAAGCCATCGCGAGTGTGCGCGAACAGACGTACCCCGTTGGCCAGATTCTCCTGATCGACGACATGCAGGGAATGCCGTATCGATCAGGAGTAACGACATGGCACGCACCTTGGCACTTGGGCGTAGCGACGGCGTTCAACATCGGCGTCGCGCTCGCTGCGCATGAACTCGTGTTCATGCTCGGCAGCGACGACAGGCTCTTGCCGACATGCATCTCGCAGTGCATCCGCGCTTACAAGCATGTCGCAGGGCGCGACCACACGTACTTCTCTGTGCCAGTGCAGTACAGCGACGAGCGCGAAGACCAGAACGCACCTTGCAATGCTGCGATGGTGACGAAAGCGCTCTGGCGACGCTGCGGTGGGTTCCCCATTGAGGCATCGACCGGAGCGCCTGACGCTGCGCTCATCTCGATCATGATGAAGAACCCCGACGCGGGCCGCTACGTCATGGTCGGGGATGGCAAACCGCTCTACTGGTACCGCGTTCACGACGACACAGACACAGCAGGACGCGGGCCGTGGCAGGGAGTGATTCTCGGAACGCGCGATCTCATGACGCAGCTCTGGCACGAGCCGCGTTGGAGTCGCTTGCAGCGAAAAGACGGTGAACGGCCCGAAGGAGTTCAGAAACAGGAAGTATCGGAAGGAGTGAGTATAGATGCCTGATTTCCCATACGGTCTTGGTAGATGGAGTTGGGGCGACGAACGCGACCTCGGTCATCTCATGTCGAGCAAGGCGTTTACCTCTGTGACTGCCGCACCGCGCACGGCGCAGATATGGAGGCCTGGTGTCGTCCTCGATCAAGGGCAGACGCCGCAGTGTGTCGCCTACGCCTGGAAGGGGCTGCTCCAAGCGAGCCCCTACCGGCAGGGACGGCGCATGAGCGAGGCATTTGTCTACGAGTGGGCGCAGCAGCACGACGAGTGGCCTGGCGAAGCCTACGAAGGCACGAGCGTCCGAGCGGGCGCGAAGTTCTTGCAAGGGCTCGGCTTCCTCGCCGAGTACGTCTGGTGCTTCGATGCCGCGTCTCTGAAGAACTGGATTCTCCGGCGCGGCCCCGCTGTCCTAGGTACGGCATGGTTCGACGGCATGTTTACACCAACAGACGGCCTCGTCGTTCCGTCAGGTGAACTTGTCGGAGGTCACGCCTATCTCTGTGTCGGCTACAGCGGTGAGCAGTTTCAGTTTGTGAACTCGTGGGGCGAGGGCTGGGGTGACGACGGCGAGTTCTCGATGGCCGAGGCGCATGTTGACTGGCTCCTGAAGAACCATGGCGAGGCTTGCGCGCCCGCAGAGCAGGTGATCTGATGACGTGTCACGCACACGCACTCGCCGAATCGCGCGGCTTCCTGACGGAGCAAGACGTGAACTGCATACGTCGCCTCGCGAAGCACTTGCCTAAAGACAACGCCCTCGTAGCCGACATAGGCGCGGGTGCGGGGACGACGGCGCTCGCAGTGTTCGCCGAGCGCGAGCCTGGGACGGTGCGCATCGTCAGCATCGACAACAACGAGGTCGAGCTGTCGTGGATGCAGCAAGCTGTCGCGAACATCGGGCGCACAGGCGACCATCGGGCGATACTTGGGGACGCCGTCGCGCTCGCATCAGAAGTTCCCGACGGCGAACTTGACCTGCTCCTCATTGATATTTCATACGGTGTCGAGGCGATAGCGCGTGCCTGGCTGCCCAAGCTCAAGCAGGGCGGCATCATCTGGATGCACGACTACGGCGACCCGCGCAAGTTCGGCATCGACCAAGATGCCGTCGTCGAGCCTAAGCAGACTGCTGATGCGCTCGAAGCGGAAGGACTCATCGTTCAAGGCGCAGCGCGCGGGCTTGGCTGGCGCGGGCGTGTACCGCGTGAGAAGGCTGAAGAGCCGCCTGAAGAGTTCCCGAGTATGAGGGCGAAGCCTGCGAAGCGCGCCGAGCGTACTAAGCTGCGCTCCGCAGCGAAGCGAGGGCGCAGCGATGCTTCCTGACGTAACTATCGTAACGACGACCTGGTTCCCTGAAGAACATGCGAAGGAACGGTTCTCCAGTGCGGTAGAGGCTATTTCGTCTTGGTCTCGAAACTGCAAATACGAAGGAGAACTGCGGTTGCACATTGCGGACGATGGTTCCATCGGTGGTGAAGTCCTTTGTGAGACGTTAGGCAACATGTGGGGAAGGGATAGCTGGTCGAAGTCGTATCAGGAGCGGCGGGGTGTCGGAGCGTCATTGAATGCTGGGTTCAAGCAAGCGTTCCTGAGAAGCGCGCTCGCCCTCTACATCGTAGACGATTGGAAATTGACGCAGCCTCTCGACATCACGCCTTGGGTACGCCTGCTCCTCGCGGACGAATCCATCGGCATGGTGCGCCTCGGCATTGCGCACCCCGACCTGACAGGCCAGGTCAAATACGTCTCCGAGACGGGCGAGTATTACCTTCGTCTCGACCGGCATCACTTCGCGTTCGCGCACCGGCCCGCTCTCTATCACAAGCGGTTCCTCGACGCCTACGGTCCGTTCGCCGAACGCGTCAACGCCTTCGAGTGTGAACGCCTGTATAACGAGAGGTTCGCGCAGCAACCTGGTCCCGATATCGCTCTCGCGCTCCTCCACTCGTGGCGGCACATCAGCGACATCGAGCTTGCGGACGTTGAGCCTGCGGCGGAGGTGCGAGCGTGACGACGCCCACGCTGGAGATTCCGACCGGCGCGTGGGGGCGCGGCATCGAGCGGCATACGTTCGTTGCGACTGACGATGCGGTTGGAGGATGGTTCTTAGTCGACGGAACTGATCCAGGTAACTGGCCCCCTCTTGCTCCGTTTTCTAGTGATCCTTCATCTGATGCCGGGATTCACATATCGCGCCAGATCAAGCTGTTTTTCGAGGCACGCTACCGTGCGTATTACTTGACGTTCGACACGAGCAGCATCGGGTTGAACCGTCGAATAATTCAGGCACAGTTGCGTTTGTATGTTCATCCTACTCTCGGAACTGGGAACGGTCGAACGATCTTGCAGGATGGGCTTTCTATTGCAAATGATTTCTTTGTATGGGGGTCAGCATTGACGGTCGCGTTCGTCGATTCTATCCCGCCCTTTAGCCCAGGTGATCCGACACAGAACGACTATAGCGAGATCAACCCGAATGTTTCGCCCCCTGGGTTGGACGGCCTGCTTCCTGCAACAAGTCTTGTCCTTGGAGGTACACTTCTGTTTCCATGTCGTCCGGCGTTCGTCGAGCGTCAGGGATTGACGCAGTATGTTGTCAGCCTCACCGGACAGGCAGATGGTTCGCCTCCGACGTTTCTCGCTTTGGGGCAGGCTGTAAGTAACGTGAACAACGTCCGCATCCGCCCGCTCTCCGCACCTGCTGAGTTCCATCCGACGCTTGAAGTGTTGACCGTGCCATGCGTGACACCTTGGGGGATGATGCCATGAGAGACGTGGTCGGCCTTACGCTCTTTACATACGATCGGCTCGACTACGCGAAGCGGACGCTCGCTGCAGCAGCGAAGTATCTTGTCTCGCCCTGGCCTATCTGGTGCCACATCGCCAGCGACGGTGATCCGGATGAGTACGTCGTTGAGCTTCTCAGCCTTGCGCACAGCTTGTTCGGCGAAGACCAGGTGAGCCTTAGTACGACAGCCAGACGCGGGTACGGTGCGAGTTACAACGCTTCAACGATGGTCACGCACAGCATCGCTGACATTCTGCTCCCGCTCGAAGATGACTGGGAGCTTCAGCGCCCGCTCGACATCGGCCCCATGATCGAGACGCTTCAGGACGGAGACATCGGCTGCATTCGGATGGGGTACATCGGGTACACGCAGCAGCTGCGCGGGGAGTTTGCGTATCGGCATGGGCACCATTATTTGAAGCTCGACCCCGATTCTCCTGAGCCGCATGTCTTCTCCGGCGGGCCGCGCTTGGAGACACGCTCCTTCGAAGTCAACGTCGGCCTGTGGCCCGAAGGCTTACACGCGGGCGAGACGGAGTTCGAGGTAGCGCATCGTCGGGAAGCGCGCGAGGGGATAGCCTGGCCCATTGATCTTATTGCTCCGCGAGGGGATGCGTTCGCTCATATTGGGACGCGAGTAGTCAAGGATGCGCCGCTCGCTGTGCTCGAAGGGGTGATGGCGTGAACGTCAAGCATTCGTCGCATCCGGCGCACGAAGAGTTCTGTCTCGCGGCGGGGATCGCGAGCTGCTTGCACTGCCGTCGCGTATTCTTTACGGATAGAGTAGAGGTTCATTGTTCATGAGTTTCAAGATATACATCACCCCCTTCTTCAGGGGCGAAGACTCCGGCGATGGGGGCGTCCGCCGCGCCGTCGATGCGCAGCGTAAATGGCTGCCGCGCCTGGGCGTCGAGATCGTGGACGATGCCGACGAGGCTGACCTGATCGTTGTTCATATCCTGGAGCAGCCCGCGTTCTTCAACAAGCACGCGGACAAGCCCATCATCGCCGACTGCCACGGACTCTATTGGGCTGAGTACGAGTGGCCTGATTGGGCGCTTAAGGCGAACGCAGGCGTCCTTGAGACTATCCGTTGCGCCGACGGTGTGATAGCGCACTCAGAGTGGGTTGCACAGGCGATACGCCGTCACACGCTGCGCCGCGTTGATGTTGTGCCGCACGGTATCGACCTTGACGAGTGGCGGGCGCGCGAGAGTGAAGGCTACATCCTCTGGAACAAGACGCGTCCCGACCCTGTGTGCGATCCTAAGCCTGTGCAGCAGCTCGCCGAGATGATGCCTGAGCAGCAATTCGTGACGACGTTCTGGCCGCAAGGCGAGCCCGTTCCAGAGAACGTCCGCGTGACGGGCCGTCTCTCGTTTGAAGAGTCAAAGGTGCTCGTCGAACGCGCAGGCGTCTATCTCTGTACGACACGCGAGACCTTCGGTGTCGGGACGCTTGAAGCGCTCGCCTCCGGCGTCCCTGTCGTGGGTTGGGACTGGGGTGGGCAGCGCGAGTTCCTCAAGGACGGCGAGAGCGCCTGGCTCTCGAAGCCTGGTGACATCGACAGTCTTGCCGAGGGCATTGCTTGGGCGACGGAGAATCGCTCAGACGTTGCTGAGCAGGGATATCGCGTCGTAGCGCGCTATGACGCTGAGCGCGTCATGCAAGACTACGTAAGCGTGCTCTCACGAGGGCTGGAGACGCATCGCGAGCGCAGCGCTGGCCCGCGAACGTCGATCATCGTGCGTGTCTTCAATCTTGAACAGTATCTGCCCGACGCGCTCAAGAGCGTACAGGGGCTCGAAGACGACGATTGGGAGTGCATCATCGTTGACGATGCGAGCACAGATCGCTCCGGTGAGATCGCTGATAAGTTCGCCGATGACCCGCGCTTCAAGGTCACACACAACGAGAAGAACGTCTACTTGAGCGAGGCGTACAACGTTGGCTTGCGCATGGCGCGTGGGCGTTACATCTTGCCTCTCGATGCAGACGACATGCTCATGCCGAATGCGACGAACATTCTCGCGGGAGTCCTTGATGCTCGGCGCGACCTGCACATTGCTTACGGGAACGTCATGTTCATTGAGGAGAACGGCGAGGCTTCAAACTTCGCGCAGGATCGCCCGCTCGGGCATAGCGGCTGGCCGATAGCGTATCGCTACGACTGGCACGAGCAGCAGCGCAACCTGATGCTGTACTCGTCGATGTACAGGCGCGAGGTCTGGGAGCTGACAGGAGGCTATCGGCGGCGTTGGCGCACAGCAGAGGATGCGGACTTCTGGCTGCGTGCTGCGAGCTACGGCTTCCGTCCGAGCATGGTCACTGAGGCCGACACGCTCATCTACCGGAACAGACCGGATTCGACCAGCCACGGTGTCGAGATGATCCCTTGGGGTTCATGGTATCCTTGGGGCGAGTACCCTGAGACGCGGCCCGCTGGCGCTCCCATTGAAGGTAACGCGCCTGTGTCGTCTCTTGATCCGCCTCGCGTCGCTGTGATCATCCCTGTAGGCCCAGGGCATGAGAACCTTCTCATGGACGCTCTCGATAGTGTTGATGCGCAGACGTATCGGCAGTGGGAATGTATCGTCGTCAATGATACGGGCGCAGCACTTCCTTACGTACCATCGTGGGCACGCTTGATAGAGGCCCCAAACAATCGAGTAGGAACTGCTGTTCTGGACGAGAGGGGTTTATCCGGAGGAAACTTTGAACACGCTCCCGTCGGAGTCGCTTCCGCACGGAATTTGGGTATCGCAGCGTCGCGAGCGCGCTACTTCGTCCCTCTTGACGCGGACGATTACTTGCAGCCCGACGCGCTGCGCCAGCTCGTCTCCGTGCGCGAGCAGTCGCCAGCGAAGACGACCGTGTACAGCGCCTGGTACGACTCCAAAGCCGACGGTGAGCATAACATCTTCATGCCGGACTCGTTCCATCCCGAAAGCCTCATGGATCACTTGCGGACGAAGGGTTGCCTTCACGCCGTAACGGCGCTTTACGAGCGAGCGGCTTGGGACGAGGTAGGCGGCTTCGACGAGAAGCTGCCTGCGTGGGAGGATTGGGACTTCCAGATCGCGCTCTACGAGGCGAATGTATGTAGCATCTTGATCCCTCAGCCGCTCTGGGTCTATCGAAAGAATACCGGCTATCGGCGCGAGGAGAACTACGCCGAGTACGAGCGAAGCAAGGAGAGCATCCTCAAGAAGTGGGGCAAGTATTTTGAAGGAGGCGAGACATTGGCTGGTTGTAGATCATGTTCGGGGCGAAGTTCGTCTGCGCAGCCGAGCCCACCAGCGGCTATCTCGGGAGGGGCGAATGGCCATCAGCCGAGCGCGGCGGGACAGTCGGCTATCTTGATCGAGTACATCGGTCAGGCTGTCGGGAACAAGCGGTATCGCGGACAGAGCGGACACTATTACGTGTTCGGCGGCGGGCGTAACAGGATCAAGTACGTGCTGGAGGGCGACCTGAACTTCTTCGATAGCCATCGCGACTTCCGGCGCGCGCCTGACTCGGTGCAGATGCCTGCGACGCCGCAACTCGTTGTGGGAGACGCGGAGTAAGGAGTGGAGATAATGTTCCGTAAACTGGTGAATCTGATCATGGTAAGGCTGTGGACTTCCAACAAGACGGATTGGCGCATCTTCGCTCGAAATGTGATGACGGGGGAGTGGCGATACTACTCAAACGGAAATTGGTATCGTAGTGATCCTCCTGCTGCCCTTGTTCGGATGGATAGCGGGCAGTGATCGAACAGGTTGCTATCGTAGGCTTCGCCGCTTGGCGCGTCTCGTCCCTGCTCGTGCATGAAGACGGGCCAGGTGACGTGTTCGAGCGCCTGCGGCAGCTCGTCGGCGTCCCTAGCAACGGGGAGGTCTCCGGCTTGTTGCCGTCGCTCCTGAGCTGCGTCTGGTGCGTGAGCATCTGGACGGCGCTGGGGCTTTGGGTCGTCTGGGAGGCTTGGCGACCTGAGCCTGTCGTCGTCCTTGCTGCGATGAGCATAGCGCCGTTCGCTGAGCGGTACTTGGGGAGAAGCTGATGCCTCCCCGAACGGATAAGAGGAAACTACCGTGGTCTCCAGATGATCCTCGCCGAGAAAAATTGGCTGCTAGAAATCGTGCTTATTGGACTGGGCGGAAGCATCGGAAGGAATCTATTGAGAAATTCAAGGCCGTCCGCCATACCTGGAAAACTGGTCGTCCATCAAACGAGTGGACAGAAGAGCAACGAGAGGCAATGCGCGAAAAGATGACGGGCCGGAAGCATCGTCCGGAATCGCGGTTGAAGATGAGTCTTTTCAGAAAGGGGAAACCGCTCAGCGAGAAAAACCGTTTGGGTATCAAAGCTGCCCACAATTCCCCTGAAGTGAGGGCTCGCCAGAGCTTCTCCCATAAACTTCATGCTGAGAACCCTCCCCCCAATTGTGGTTGTGGGATACATAAGATCAATTCCCCGACTCGGCTTGAGAGGATTCTGGGGAGTCTTCTTGGGGAATTTCCCGAGGCTGTTTTCCAAAAGCAGTTCTCCTACTACGTCGTAGACTATTATCTGCCTCCGCCCTATCACTTGGCGTTTGAAGCAGACGGGGCGTATTGGCATGACACAAAGAAAGATGCTAGACGCGACAAGATTCTTTTGAGGAAGTTTGGCCTTCCGGTCATCCGCTTTACCGAGCGGGAGCTTTTGGAGATCGAGAAATGCGCTCGAGCACCGTAACTAAACTTTCCCTGGCCAGGTGGTTTCAAATAATGGGGATACACCCCTTACACGCGGCGCAAGTGATCATCCCTGACATGCCTCCGACTGTCTGTGCGCAGCCGTGGCTTCAGCATCCCTGGCAGGCGGCTGACCGTATCGGTCGCGAAGACCTGGCCGTCGCTATCGCGCAGGCCGAAGCCGACCTGGAGCGTTATCTGCGCGCCCGCCTCGCCCCGTCTTGGGAGGTTGACGAATGGCGTCCGACGATCCGCCCATACAAGCCCGAGCTACTGAATAGCAACTCCAAGGACATACGCGGGTACGAGCAGGTCGTCGAGGCGAATTGGAAGCACTTCGTCTCGGGCGGTGTTCAGCTCAAGACGCTCATCGAAGCGGCGTCGGCCATCGTTTACACGGACCTTGACGGAGATGGCTACTTCGAGACGGCGACATCAACCTCGCCCGTCTCGTTCACTAATCCGTGCGAGGTCTACGCATACTATCCTAACGAGGGCGGCGATGATGCCTTTGAGATTAGGCCCGTCGATGTAAGCATCGTGGCGGGTGTTGCGACGATCACGTTCCGGCGTGAGCTGGCCGTTCTCAATGAACTGTACGAGGCGTTCGACGCGGACGCAGTAGACGGCACAGATAACGCCAACTTCCTCACGACCGTAGACATCTACAGGAAGGAGAATGACCCCTCACAACAGGCGACGTTTCTCTGGGAACCCTTCTCGATGTGCGGAACATGCGACGGCGGAGGGTGCGGACAATGCGCATATCAAGTCCAGACCGGCTGTCTTCGTGCTCGTGGTGATCCGAGGAACTCGATGGTTGCGTTTCAGCCTGGCGAATGGGATGCTGCGACAGAGACGTTCACTCCATTCGGATGGCAGCTCCCTCGCCAACCTGACCTCGCCAGGCTCTGGTACTACGCGGGGTTGCGCGACATGCGTATGGCATGTCCGGAACGAGGCATGCCCGCTGAGTGGGAGCGCGTCGTCGCGTACTACGCAGCGGCTCTTCTGGATCGCCCGCTGTGCGAGTGCAACAACGTCCACGCCTGGATCGAACATTGGCGGCGTGATCTCGCGGTCTCGGGCGAAGAAGGCTTGAGCGTCTCACGGGCCGACCTAGACAACCCGTTCGGCACGAAGTACGGTGCTGTACATGCATGGCGGCGTGTTATCGGATCGCGTGATTCCGTTGGTGAGGCGATCTTAGCATGAGGCAGACGACATATAAGGACGATCTGGGGCGCAAGTGGGCGGTGCTGCTGCCTGACGGCGTACCGGACGAGGCGGCGGCGCAAGGCATCCCTATCGGCCCGCCTCCGCTCGATAGTCTCGGCTTGTCGCTTGATGTGGAAGTGCGCTTGCACAACCAGCTCTTCGAGCGAAGGCTCTTCACGAATCGCGACGCCCTCGCGCGCCGCACAGATGTCCTCGGAGCTGTGCAAGCGGCATTCAAGATGAGTATGCAAGCAGTATTGTTGGTCTATTCAGAAGCAGAAGAAGTTAAGGAACCCGTCATCGCGTCACCTCCGCCTACACGGCGCAGGAAGAAGGAGGCGATTACTACACTATGACTCAGAGTAGGAGTCAAACCGTTAAGACACCGTTCACACGGCTCTTCTCGATTGAGAACCTCGCGGGGCCAGCGAATACGCCGGTCTATCAGGGCCAGGCCCGTCCGTTGGGGCCGAGCTGGTCGTTGGGCGACAGGACGCCCGTTCGCGAAGCCGACCCGAACAGGTACGGAGCATTCAGAATCGTTGATTCGATTCAGGGGGAGCGCGGGCTCCCGACGATGAGCGTAGAGGTGCGCTACCAGTATACGAAGAGTGAGTTCCTCAGGCTCGCGCGCATCGGCTGTCCGCTCGACCTCCAGGTGCACATGGGTAAGTGTCAAGACCCGCGCGACTTCAACGGCGGCTGGGATAAGATTCTCGTCTTCGAGAATGCGGGGATCACAAACTGGGCGACGGGCGAACTCGGCGCATTGGAGCAGGGGCAGGACGCGGTCATCAACGAGACCCCTGACCTCCAGGCGCTCGACATGTATGAGATCGTCAAGCTCACGTTCACCGAGCTAGGCGAGGCTGAGGCGGTGCAGGAAGTCGTAGACATTATGATCTGCGACCGGATTACTTGCGGGGCCTGCGGTATTCAGTCCGACGGCTGCCAGGTGATCTTCGCTGTGACGCTCTCCAGCGGGGGTTCCCCTGGTCTTCCCGCAGAAGTCCTCTACTCCGAGAATGGCGGGTCAACGATGGGCCAGACGAACATCGACACGATCGGGGCGAACGAAGACCCATCGGCGCTCTCGTGCGTCGGGACACGGCTCGCGGTCGTGTCGAACGAGTCCTGCTCGATCCACTACGCAACGATCCTCGATATCCTCGCGGGGACGGAGACGTGGGTTGAGAACGCCAGCGGCCTTGTGTGTCCAGCAGGCGCGCCAAACGATATCTTCAGCGCAGGCTCTGCGCATACGTTCGTCGTCGGAGACGGCGGATACATCTACTTCTATAACGACATCACGGCGACTGCAGTTGCGCAGCTTTCGGGAAGCCTGACGGCTCAGAACCTCAACGCAATCCACGGGCTTGACGAGCTGAACGTCGTCGCTGTCGGGAATCTCAACGTCGTTCTCGTGACGGCGAACGGCGGCGACACTTGGTCGCTCGTCGTCGGCCCTGCTGTCGGCGTTGCCCTCAATGCTATTTGGATGCGCTCTGAGGAAGAGTGGTTCGTCGGAACTGCGGGCGGGCGGCTCTACTACACCCGAGACGCGGGCGACACCTGGACGGAGAAGGCATTCCCAGGTTCTGGTGCAGGCGTTGTGCGGGATATCCAGTTTGCTACGCCGACAGTTGGCTATCTCGCGCACGACACGGCGACACCGGTAGGGCGAATCCTCCGCACCATCGACGGAGGCGCAAGCTGGTATGTCTTGCCGGAGACGGTCGGCTCGATTCCCGCGAACGACCGCATCAACGCCATCGCCGCTTGCGGCGAGGACGTGAACATCGTCTACGGCGCAGGTCTTGCGGACGACGCGGCGGACGGAGTCATCGTCAAGGGAGCATAGTTCAGGAGACGCGAACGGTAAGGAGTATAGAGTATGGCAGCGGCTAAGAAGAGTATCGCTGACGAGGCGCATGATGAGACCGTGGTTCTTGCGAAGGAGAAGCGCACTCGTGATGCGCAGTCTGAGCAGACTGATCTGGTGACGCTGAGCACCGGCATTGTGATCCGTTGCAAGCCGGTGTCTCGGCTCATCTTTTCTGAGATGATGGCTCGTATGCCAGAACCTGAGCCTCCGATGATCTTCCTTAAAGATAAGGAACGGACTGAAGCTAACCCGAACGATCCCGACTACGCAGAAGAGCGCAAACAATGGGGTGAGAAGCTGGGCCTAGCAGGGATGAATGCGATGCTCCTGTTCGGTACTGAGATCGCGAGCGTCCCCGACGGGATGGATCGCCCTGAAGATACGCGGTGGCTTGATCGTATGCGTCTTATAGGCATTGCGACAGAAGCGGATTCTGAAGATGGGCGCTACCTCTTGTGGATTCGCTTCTATGCCTGCGGGGGTGATCTCGACTTGCTCAGCCTCCAGCGCGGCGTGGTACGCGTGAGCGGAAACATTTCAGAGGAGGATGTGGACGCTGCCGTCCGTACCTTTCGCAATCGAGAGGAACGGCGAACCGATAGAAAGCCTGGAGTTGCGCGAAGCAGTAAGAACGGGAATACGGGCGCGGGCTCTCGTCGCAGGTCTCGTTCCTGAACTTGATGAACGAGACGCTGCCCGCTTCAGTGGATACACCTGGACAGAGTGGAGGGCGATTGAGTACCGAGAAAGGGTTGACGCAGTTGCCTATCATCGTCTCCGCCTAGTTATCGATATGCACACAGAGGAAGCAATGTCTGACGCGATCAAGCAAAAGGCGAAGCACCGCTGATGCCTGGCCGTCTTGAAGAAGTCGGGTTCCAGGCTGTTCTGAAGGGCGCTGCCGATTACGCTCGCAATGCGGGCCGGATCAAGCAGTCAAATAAGGGCATCCTCGACGATATGGCCAACCTGAACTTCCGTGCGGGGAAGCTCTCGGGAGGCATGTCTCGCTTCGGTCTATCTATGACAGGCGCATTTGCCGCAGGAGCAGTAGCGGTTACTGCGCTTGCTGTTCCAGCAGCGAAGTTTGCTGCGGATTTCGAGCAAACACTTTCGCGCATTGCGGGCTTGACTGACACGCCGCGCGAAGCTATCGCCGGTCTCCGAGAGGACATCATCACGCTCTCGAAGGAGATCGGTCTCAGTCCAGACGAGCTTGGTGCGGGCGCGTATTTCATTCTGTCGAGCGGTATCAGCGACACGGCGACGGCAATGCGCGTCCTTGAGCTTAGCTCGAAAGCAGCCGTATCTGGTCTGGGTGATACGCAGACAGTCGCACGCACAACGACCGCGATTATGAACGCTTACGGTCTGTCAGTGCAGGATGTTGATAAGGTCATCAATACGCTCGTTGGTACAGTGCGCAAAGGTGCGGGGGCTCCGGAAGAGCTTGCTAATTCCCTCGGGTTCATTATCCCACTCGCCGCTCAGATGGGCGTCGAGTTTGAGCAGCTCGGAGCTGTGCTGGCGACTCTGACTAACATTGGGCTCAACGCCGACAATGCTGTTACCGCACTCAAAGGCGTGCTGTCGCAGCTGATCGCGCCAACAGATCAATCCAAGGAACTCTTTGATGCATTAGCAGAGGCAACTGGAGATAGCGGGCTCCAGATCGAGAACTTCCGCAAGGAGATTGATCAGAACTTCGTCGGGGCAATGACTCGCCTCTTCAGTGTTATCGGCGAGAATGATGCGATCATTGCGGAACTTTTCCCCGACATCAGAGGATTGATTGGTGCATTAGGAGCGTTCGGTTCGCAAGGAGACGCGACACGGCGTATTCTAGAAGACCTCTCTACGGATACGACCTTTCTCGATCAGGCATTCAACGCGGCGTCCAACACAACGAACTTCAAGTTCCGCAAGGCACTCAATAATCTCAAGGTCGAGATGGTCGAACTCGGCACGAAAATCCTTCCGGCGGTTGCTGTCACGCTCGATCAGCTCAACCTCCTGTTCGCAAAGTTCGATACGTTAGTGTCTGCGATAGCTGACTCGGCAGGGGAGGTGTGGGATGACTTCCTTCCCGCGACGCAGCTATTGGCAGAAGATGTACGGACGCTAGCTGAGGCACTAGCAGACCTTGTTCGACTTCTACATGAAGTGATCCCCGATCCGATTGAAAAGCTCGCACTTGCAGCTGCCGCTGCTGGCGTGGCGTTTCTTGTATTCGGCCCAACAGGCACGGTGGTTGTTGCCTTGGCAGCGACGATTGCCGCTGTCGAGCTGCTGCGCAGTAACGTAGATGACCTCGGCACGAGTGCGCTCGAAGCGCGTCTCAAGATCGAGGAGCTGGCCCTTGCGGCATCGGTTGGCCCTGCGAAAGTGGCAGCGGGAGCGAAGGGATTTCTTGACTTCCTTACGGGCGGGGATGAGACAGCGGCGTCGGAGTTCTTGGGGAAGATTGCGGATTCTGATGAGGCGCTTGAGGAGCGAGTTAGGGAAACGACAAAGGCGCTCCTCGACCAGAAGCTCAGCGAGGAGCAGCTGGCCTCTACGCATCGCCTCCTCGAAGACAACCAACAGTCTCTCGCTGTGGCTATACAAGATGGTGAGCAGGGCCTAACGCGGTGGGCCTTCGCATTCGCAAATGCACAAGCTGAAGAAGAGGCGCTCAGACGTGGGCTGCCGACGACCAATCAAGGGATTATCGACTTCCGTAACGAGGTCTTCGAGGCAACAAACAGTACGCTTCTCTATGTCAATGCCTTGAGTCCGATCCCGAACACGCTTCAGCTTATTGCAAATGCGGCGGAGGAGGCAGGCGTTCCCGTTGCAGTGTTCGCCGCTCGTATGGTGTTCGCTGCTACGCAAGCTGCGACCGCTGCTGCAATAGCGAAGTTCGCAGAATCAACACTCCTGACTGCAGGCGCGAACTTCGCTCAAGTGATCGCGAACGTCGCTGCTCTCTCGAAGGCGATAACAGGTATCCGCGAGGCTGAGACTGCGGCTGCTGCTGGAGCGGGCGCAGGTGTCGGTGCGGGCGTTGGAGGACTTGACCTCGGTGGGCTCACCGACACTACAGAAGACGCCGTCGAAGAGATCGAGAGTATCTGGTTGAAGGGTGCGCGCGACTGGATGCGCGCCATTGATAAAGGCATCCTTGAAGGAACGGTGACGGTGCTCGACGCGCTGCACTTCTTAGAGAAGGGTATGATCGACGCAGCGGCGAGTATTGTCAGTGGGCTCTCGGCGAAGGCTGATCAGATGGGCGAGCAGTGGAAGATACTCATCGACATCCTCGAAGCGGGCGCGGTCGAGATCAGCCAGGTGGAGCGCCTCTTTGATATCGGCGCGTCCGAGGCCGCGCTCGACCTGTTGCGCTTCCTCGCGGGGAAGCCGTCGAACATCGGTGAGGCTATCGACAAGTTCCAGCAGACACACGGGCCAGCGTCGCTCTTCCCGACTGCCAACCTCCAGCAAGGCGGGTTCGTCCCTGCAGGGCGAGCGACGATGGCAACGCTTCACGGGCCTGAGATCGTCGTCCCGCTGCGAGACAATGGACTCGATGGGATCGCTGCTGCGCTTGGAGGCTTGGGCGGGCTGGGAGGCGGTGCGAGTGGGTTCCGCAACTACGGGAGCGTCACAGTCATGGCAGACCGGCAAGATGTCGCAATCATGCGCAGTATGCGCCGCGCGCTAGGAGCAGCGTAGATGCCTAGAAGGTTCGTTATCCCTATCACGTTTGGCGGCGTCGGTCTGACGACAAAGGGCCGTCGCGCATTCTTCGATACAGACGGCGGGCCGTTTGACTCGCCGCGCCATGAGCCCGTCGCAGTCGAGCGCATCGGGTCATTCCCTTCGCACGCTCGCGAGCAGCCGCAGGGCAAGACGCTGCCGCTGAAGTTCGTCCTCAAGTCGCCCGATACCGAAGGACAGTACGATGCGCTCGCCAAGATATTCGATCAGCGCCTCGGTCAGCAGACGCTCCTCGTCGAAGACTGCGACGACCGCCTCAAGCGCCTCGTGTGCATCGCGCAGCAGATCATCTACGAGAATCACAACAACGATCGCGAAGTGACTGTGCCGCTCTGGGCGGCTGAGCCGATTCTCGAAGACAACACGCTCACGAGCGCCGAAGACGATATCGATCTTGTGCCGACGAACCCTATCACGCTTTCGCTGCGAAACATCGGCAACTACCGCGCGCTCCCGACATTCACGGCGCGCGCCGACGTGAAGAAGCTCGCAGCCGAAGGCTATACGCGCATGATGGAAGTCTCCTACACGAACCGCTCGGAGTTCTCTCTCACGGGGCCAGGTAGCGGGACATGGATGCTCATGGTCAAGAGCGCCTGGGATACGGCTGCAATTATTGGGCAATTTCACGCTGCTGCCGATGGACGTGATATCGCGGTGTTCGTTGACGAGGTGCAGGTTCCTCCTGAGAAGGTGAGCATTGTAGGTTTCAACACAGCTACAACGAAGGTCTGGATCGAAATCTCTGATGCTCCTGCGCAACATGCAGAACTTGCAGTAGATATCGCAGCCGGGACGCTCGTGTTTGAGTTCCGCACACGCGATCACGGTTTTGCTGAGGGCGACTATCTTGCCTGGGCAAACACCTCACCAGCGTTTGAGGAAGCGCGAGTCTCGTCTGTGGACGGTGAGTTCGTCACGGTCACGCGGAGCGAACGTAACACGACAGCAGGTGCGGCCCTCGCTGGGGCGAGTATCTACAAGTCGGGGCATCATATCCAGATTGCATGGGGGCGAACAGCGGGTGTGGCGATACGCCCAACAAATCCCGACCCTCCTCTGATCGATCTCACGATCTCGACGAATGCGCAATGGTTCTGGCCGACGGCGGGCGCGGTCTGGGCTGAGGGGAACAGGCGCGCGGGTGGCTGGCGTCGCATCCTCTACAACGGGCGCGAGGATGTGCCTGAACTGCGACGCAACAGGCTCGCTGCGAAGACGGCACTCGACACATCCGCGAGCCGCATACGTTTCGCTGATGTTGAGCCGTCTGCTGCGCGTCCGAACTACGATGCACTGGAGTTCACGGCCTGCTGCGGCGTGGACGATGTTCTGGGCGCTATTGAGTATGACGCAGACCTTGGTTGGCCCTTCTGCTTCCAGATCATCGGGCGTGACCTCCTCGGTCTCGATACAGTGATCTTCAATCGGCTCAAGCATGAGACTGCTGCTGCTCACTTCTTCCCCAGTACCTACACGAATCAGCAAGAGACGCCTCCAGGCATCTTGAGCGCCGTGATCTTCAGAGCCAAGCAGATTATCGTAACGACCTGCCGCCCAGGCGACACGTTCGAGGAAGACCTGGAGAGTGGTGTCGGTCTTGATCTCCAAGGATTCCGGCTTGACGAAGACACGCAGCTAGTCGGTCTCGTCGCGCGTGCTCGCCATCAGGCAGCGGGAACTGTTGCTCTTCAGATGCAAATCAACCGTTCCGAGGACGATCAGCCAGGAGCGCGGCTGGCGGGGCCATTCTCTGGCGCTGGCGGGCTAGGGGCAGTGCTCAGGCAGGTGTGTTTCTTCCCGACTCCTTCGGCGGCGTTCACGACTGACATCCCCGTGATCCCCGCAGGCGACTTCTTCCTCGGCATCTTCGAGCAGGCGGGAACGGGGAACATCGTCACTGTGCGCAGTGGCGGGTCGATCTATGCGCGCGGCTCGCACTGGGAGTTCAATGGCACGACCTATGACGAGGTTGCAGACGAAGACCTATGGTTCGCCCTCCTCAGCGTCACTTCGGACAATCAGCAAGAAGCGGTAGAGACTGAGCGTACGGGCGAAGAATTGCTCATCGACGACATCACGATTGTCTTCGACCCAGCGCGGACGCCTATCGTTGACCCGCGCGCAGAGGAAGATGCGTACTACTACGAGACAACCTGGACACGAGGCGCGGACGTGATGACATTGCGCTTTCTCAAGCGATGGGCGGATGCACAGTCGCAGACGGTGACCATTGACGTGAAGGCGCGCACCGTCACGGACGACGACAACGGTGACGATATTCGCCAGACCATCGAGGCAGTGAACGATCCCTGGCTCGGTATCCTTCCTGGCCTGAACACGGTCAGTGTCCAGGCAGCGAACGGTGCGCAAGGCGAACATCATGTCGCGGCATTTAGGAGTACTTGGGTGTGAGGCTCTATGTCCACGAGCCGAAGCCTCCCTACACGCTCATCGCTGGCCCCATACGAGCGGCAAGCATTGACCGTCGTTATGGTCTCTCGGAGGACTCCTCAGCCGACATCGGTGTAGCTGTCGGCGACATGCAGATCGCGTGGATGCGCCCTGGCATGTGCTGGCGCATCGACGAGAGCACTATCGGAGAGCCTCCGTGGGCGGGGTTCGTCGCGGCTCAGGATATCCCTCTCGCGCCTGAGGAGGTCTCCCTCTCGCTCACTGGCCCAAAGCGCGCTCTTCTGAGCATCGAGCTTGCTGTGCGCTTTCCTGGGCGTGTGTCGCCATCGTACGCCATCGAACAGGCGCTCATCGCTGCGCACACGAAGCATGGTGGTATCTTCCCAGGCGACATTGACCCGACGCAGGGAACGGCGACGGAGATTGACGTGCGCGGGGAGACGATCTCCGACTTCATTGACACGATGCGCGAGGAAGCGCCAGGGTATGAATACCGCGAGCGGTGTATTGTCGAAGACGACGGCGAGCGGCTGCGGTTTCTGCTCGACTTCGGCCCGCTCCAGCGCCCAACGAACATTGTCCTGCATCGCAACGACCTGGCGAACGGGCTCTATCATCGAGAGCGGATTACGTCGGGCGTTACAGTGCTCGGCTCTGCGATAGGCTTCGAGGGGCGAGAGTCGGCGACGACATCGGCAGAGGGAAGCACGTCCGCATCGGAGCCAGCGGCAGGGGCGTTCAGTCCCCTGAGCGCGGTCGCGAGCGACCTTATGAACGAACGAGCCATCGGGCCAGCGGCGCAGCGGCACGAGATATTCATTAGCGAGCGTGTCGAGAACGACGTGCTTCAGGTCGCTGAGTTGAGGCATGAGGAACTTCTGAGGAATGTCGATGAGGTCTTCTTGCAGCTCGACGCGACGAAGGCGAGCGTCAGACGCTTACAGCTCGGAGACATCGTGCGCCTTGAAGTACCATCATGGGGAAGCCCGCTTGGCTTCCCCGTGTCCGTGAACATTCATGTGAGACACATCACGCCGCAGTCGAGTCTCTCTCGGCGTGATATTGTCGGGGCGGTACTGTTCTCATGATGACTATCGAGCAGTGGGCTGAGTCGCAGCAGGCGGAGCGTGCTCTTCGCGGCCTAAGTCGTGAGGTATACCAAATTCAACGTCGCCCTGGCGAGTTGCCTGCTCAGATCGCCCAAGTCATTGAGAAGCTCGCGCCCGTCCCTGGCCCTTGCTACGACGCCGTAGTGAACCCCGACGGGACGGGGACACATACGACGCTCGCTGCGGCGTTCGCTGATATGGTTACTGATGCAGGTGCGTCCGGCAGGCGAACGATCTGGATATGCGCCGATCTCACCGAAGGGCCGATCACGCTCAACAACCTTGGCGATAGCGCGATTATCGTCATTGCTGGCCCCGAGCGGACGCGGTTTACGATCACGTTCGCTGCGAGCCAAGACCTCTTCACACAGACTGCGTCGGCGGGAAACGTTGCGGGTGGGGTCATCTTCCAGAACTTGAATTTTTCCACGTCGAGTGCGACGAAGGCGGTCATAACAGTTTCCACGACTGTCGAGCTGTCGCTCGTGCGGTTCTATGATTGCAGCTTCGACGCTCCGTATCTTGTTCGCGGGACAGGTTCATTCGCGCTTGGGAATATCGAACTGCGCGTCGAAGGATGCACGGGGAGCGTTCCAGGCTTCTATCACCTTGCAGCTTCGGGTGTTGGTGGCGTTGATCATCTGCGCTGCTATCACAACAACATGGGCGTTACGAACTGGTGGAACACGCCAGCGGGGTCTGCACAAGGTCCTCCGAACTTCACCGATGTCAGTGGTGGGCGCTACGTTGTCAGCGATGGTGTCGAGTGCGGCTCAGGAACAGAAGAGTTTCACTGGGCAAACCTGATTATTCACTACAGCGGTGCCGAGGCGCTGTTCCGGTCGACAGCTTCGTCAACCTCGAACAAGGACTTCACCTTCACCGAGATCCGATTCCGCATCGGGCACGATTCAGGTTCGTTCTGTAACTTCGGCAGCGCGGGGATCAACCCGCACAGCGGCCTCTTCATCAAAAGTCTCTACGCCTTCCCTGCGAGCGGGGCTATCGTGCCGGTCAATACGCTCATCGTCGTTGATGCTGACTACGAGAGAGTCTTCATCGACAATATTGCTACTCGCGGGATAGCCGATATCATCGATGCCCCCTCGGCGATAGCTCCTGGCTCGGGGACGCCTGCTGTTGCGGGGCCTGCTGGCCCTATCGGCCCTCCTGGATTAGACGGGGCTGATGGGGAGGTTGGCCCCGAAGGCCCACCAGGGCCACAGGGATTCTCCGGCTCCCCTGGTGCGCAGGGAATTCAAGGCCCACCTGGCCCTCCAGGGTTAGACGGCGAACCTGGGGAGTCTATCGAAGGTCCTCCTGGGCCTTCTGGCGCTCAAGGCGTCCAGGGCCCTCAGGGTCTCGAAGGAGTCCCTGGCCCCGCAGGTCCTCCAGGGCTAGACGGTGAGGACGGTGAGCAGGGGCCAGTGGGGCCTCAAGGAGCGACAGGCCCTTCTGGTGCGGGCGGGAGCCTTACTCTTACTACCGTAGAGGTCGACCTCGGTACGGCGGCTCGGAGGGCGGGGAGGTTTACGATAGCCGGTGCTGGGCTGACCGTTGGGAAGCCAGTGCTGATCAATCAAGCGAATGGGCCATATACAGGTAAGGGAACGCTCGTAGACGAGGCTGAGATGGACGTGATTGCGGTGACGGGTAAGGTGCTCGATGCGACGACCATTGAGTGCTTCTGGAACGCGGGGCATAAGGGGCCGGTCAAGGGAAACTTCAAGTTCGACTACGCTGTGAGCGCATAGAAAGGAATCTGTATGGCCGTTATAGAATCTGGCGCATCAGTTGATCTGCTGACCATTGATCCAACGGCGAAAGCTGCGCGTGTTCTCCTCTACGCGCCGGACGGTACGCCGCTTGTCTATCCGTCGCTAACGGGGCGCTCGGTAGCGAACGTCTTGGTTCGGCAAAGTGCCGCAACAGCAGCCGGAGCTTCGGTCTGGGGACTGCATGAGCCGACGGCGGGCCGGACGATCTACATCACGAAAATCTGGTTGAAGCCTTCATTTGATGGTGCGGCAGCACTAACGCATATGCGCTACGAACTTATCAAAGCAACAGGCGTAACGTCGTTCACTGGCGGCGTCGTCGTGACGCCGCTCATCAAGCGAACGAGCATCGGTGCACCGAATGCCGTGGCGCGTGTGCTGGATACGGGGCTGACGCTTACTGGTGCAACGTTCGGCGGCGCTTTCTACACGTTGAATTACCAACGTATTCTCTCAGGTGCTGCGCTGGCGACGACGATGGGGTATATTACGGGGCCTGTTCATGTCCTAGAATTTAATCCGCCTATCGAGCTAGCGCAGAACGAGGCGTTGGCGATTCGCAATGGCCCGACCAACGCATCCGTCATCGGGGACACGCTGATGGGCGGCGTCGAGTTCCAGGAGAGCACGTAAGATGGCCAGTCTGTCCGAGAGCGATTTCGACGCTATCGTCGCCAGTGAAGCTCCACAGGGTGTAGTGGACGGTATCTTTTTTTATACACATCTTGTCGCAGCAATCATCGAGGGGCGCACGTCGATCCTCATGAAGGACGGTGGGCTGGATACTGACCCTGTGGTCATCGCTGCCGAGGATCAGACACAGCGCATCCAGGGGATGGGGGCGGACACGGTGGCGCTGGTCGTAGGTGTGACATGCAATAAGAACGCAGTTACATTTGAGCAGCTTAACATTGTAGCTGCCTTATCTATCGCGCAGTCTAATGCTGATGACGATATATTGCGCGAAGTTCTCTTTAGTGAAGCGGGGCAGGTAACTATCGGTGAGGACACAACAAGTACCGATAATACGAATGTCGAGAATTGTCGTTCCATTGCGAGTTCTGTGACACCGATTGTTGTTCGAGCCGTATCTACGGGGGTTTCGATCAGAGGCTTTCGAGCGCGTGTGCCGACGGGAGCCTCTCTCATTGAAATTACTGGTGGCTTTGGCAGCGCCCGTAACATGGAGATCAGTGGGCTTCTATTGGTGAACGGTCTCGGTTTGTCCGATTACGTCATCAAATCAAGCGGGCTTACAAACCCGCAGGGCGGCGTCGAAATCAACGGCTCTTACCTATTCGATATCGGAGACAAAGGGGGGGCGGACTTACTCGTTCTGAGGGGCACTATTGTTGGGGGTCAATGGGTGATGGGCGAGCCTTTGACGGCGGGGCGAAGATTACTCAAGGTAACTGGCCCTACTGGAGCGAACATTGACTTCAAGGTGATAGGATTAAAGTTGATTGCAGCGGATGCTGCTGATATACTCTTTGAGTGCGCTTCGGCGGACGCTGATGCTCAAGGATTGATACTAATCGGGGTAACGGCTAGGACGGGTATTATTCTTGGCTCTCAAGATGCTCAGTGGTCTGATTGTGACTTCGCGGGCTGTACTATCGATTATCAGTCTAAGACAGGCATCCATCATATCGGAGGAGACTGCACGGGCGCGACTGTACTGAATGAACCCGCCGATCTCTATCGGCGTGGCGTGAAGGGTCTTCCAGATCGCGGCTTCTCTACAGATGATGCGCCGCAGGCGCGCGTCTTCAACAACGCCAACATCGCTATCGTCACAGCGACGTTGACGGCGCTCACGTTTAATAGTGAGGATTGGGATAACGATACGATCCACAGTACGTCCTCGAATACTGAGCGGCTTACAGCAACGACAGCGGGCAAGTGCCGCGTGCGAGGCCGCGTCCTCTGGGACAACAGCATCTTGGGTACATATCGCCTTGTTCAAATTAGGAAGAACGGAGCGGGGAACCCCCTCGACTTGGAAATCGCTGCGCCCGCTAACTTTGGTTTCATCGGCATTACACAGATGGTGGAGGCGGAGGTCAACCTAGCTGCTGGGGATTATGTGACTTTGGAAGTACAGCACGATGCGGGCGTGAACATCAACGTACTCTCCGCTGGGGACTACTCGCCCTACTTTGCGATGCAACGTATCGGCGTCTAGATAGAAAGGAATGGAGGGGTAAGCAATGGCAAGTACACCGAAACGGTTACACGGCCCTGCGCAGGTATCGAATGTCGCAGCGACGAAGTACACCGTACCTGCGCTAACGAAGACCATCTTGAGACATATCCATATTCAGAATCCGTCAGGTAGTCCCGTGACGTTTACGATGTCTATCGGCGCGGATGCAGCAGCAGCTCGTGTATATGACGCCTTCAGTATTGCAGCGAATGCGGAGAAGGATATCTGGGTGTACTTTGTTCTGGAGGCGGCGGAGATTGTTCAGGCGCTCGCGGGAACGAACAACATCCTGACGCTGACACTGGATGGAGATGAGCGGACACTGTAGCAAGGAGGGTTGACATGGCAAGCAAAAGCGATTACCTGGAGAACAAGATTCTCGACCATGCGCTTGGGAAGACGGCCTTCACGATGCCCGCGACTGTAGCGATGGCGCTAACAACAGTCGTACCTACTGACGCATCGACTGGAGCGTCCATCACCGAGGCGACTTACACAGGGTATGCGCGCAAGGTCATCGCCGGAGCCGACTTGAACGCAGCGGCAGGCGGGACGACGACGAATGCGAACGCCATCGTCTTCGCAGCGTGTACTGCGGGCTCTAGCACGATCATCGGGTTCGCGATCTGTGACAACGCGACCACCGGTGCAGGGAACATCCTCTACTGGGGTACGACGACCTCGAAGGTCATCGACACGTCGAACACACCAGCGACTGTCGCTGTCGCAGGCCTCAGCGTATCGGAGGATTAACCTGCATGAAGACGATCACTGTAGAGACGACGATGCAGTCGAATGGCGTTCCGGTTGACCTTGAGGTCTTCGTCAAGACAGGCGGGCTGTTTGTCCTGCAACAAGGTTGTGCCCGGAAGCTCTTGGAGCAGGGGTGCTCGCAGGAGTCTATCAAGTTCGACCAGCCATCGTTCATTGATGGCGAATGGACACTTCAAGGAACAGGGATGAAAGGAGACAGCGAATGAAAAACGCAATCGAAGCTCTTATGGCGTATGGGTACGTGTTAGTAGGTGAGAGGTACGTCCGACCTGGAAGAAGTACGCAGCAATGGATGCCGCAAGGCGAGGGCTTCCTGCGGTTTGATGATCCGGGCGGCGTAGCAACACCTTACAAGATGCGTGAGGATGCCGAGCAGCAGCACGGTCTCGATCATACAAATGCCGCGCATCAGGATTCGTTTGAATGGCTGTGGCCAGCCGATGAGGTCGAGCGTATCTATCGTGTTGCGGCGGAGGGGGCAGCAGAAAGCGTAGACGAGTAGAATGGCGTTTCGCGTTCCCAACGAGGTTGATGCAGGAGTTCCTGATCAAGCGGAGCTCGACTCCTTCGACCTTTCAATAATTGCTGCCGGCAGCGCGCGTACTGGCATTGTGTCTGGCTGTGCTGTTACTGCACAGGGCAGTCCCGACATGACGCTGGCCGTTGCTGCCGGGATTCATATGGTGAAAGGGATCGCGTCGAATGTTGCGGCGGGGAACGTAACGATCACAGCGGCGCATGCTACGCTCGACCGTTACGATCTGGTACTGGCAGACAATGCCGGAACGAAGTCCGTCCTCGCGGGGACTCCAGCAGCGAATCCTGTATTCCCCACGGCAGGGATGCTCGATGCTGATGGCAATCTAGCATTAGATGTCTTCGCTGCCGTGCGCGTACCAGCGGCAGCTACAAGTATTGTGGCGAGCAATATCATCGACAAGCGCGTCTTCATCAAGGAGCCTGCTGGGCTGCTGAATGTCAAGGACTACGGAGCGGTTGGTGACGCTACAACCGACGACGGCCCCGCGTTCGCCGCTGCTATTGCGGCCACAGCAGTTTTCTACGGTATCTTCGGAGGAGGTATCTACATTCCTCCGGGCATCTACATGATCGGTCAACAACTGAATCTGCCTTCGCCTGGAGCAAACGTTGGCTTCACGGTTCTTGGCTCGGATAAGCGAACAACGGTACTCAGACCTCACGCTAACTTTGCTACGTCTCAGGCGAAGAACTCGTTTATCCTCAGCTTTGATGGTGCGGGTACGCTGCGCTACGGGCCGAGTATGCGCGGTTTTACTGTTCAGGGTGTCCGTGATGACGAGACCCAGAACGACAATGCCGACGGGCGTATGCCAAATGTAAACGGCATTCGCGTACATGATGCTGGCTTCTTTCACTGGAAAGACATCGATGTAGAGGGCTTTCGCGGCACGGGGATCGATATCCAAGGTTGCCTAGAGTGGACTTGGCAGGGCATCTATGTAAACGCTTGCGGAGTAAGCGGGGATTCTGGCGTCTGCGATGCCAACAACTCGGCGACTCCCGGTGTACTAACGGATGCCGCGCGCAACTGGGAAGTAAACCAGTGGGCGGGCGAAAAGCTGCTGATGGTAACAGGCAACCGTGCGGGTCTGGTGTTTACCATCGCCTCAAACACGGGGACGACCCTAACCATGACAGCAGCTTGGGGAGGGTCGGGTATTGCGACGGGAGACAAGTATCACATCGTCGCTATGGGGACGGCGACTGGCGCGGGGCAGAGCACCACGGTTCTTCGGGACAGCTCGAAGACGTGGGTGGCGAACATGTGGGTGGGCTGGTTTGTTACCATAGTCTCCGGCCCAGCTCGCGCGGAGACAGCACGCATTTCCGCGAACGATACGTCCGGTAATCTAACTCTTGAGCGTACGCTCTCGACAGCGCCTGTCGCCGCCAGCTCGAAGTACATTATCTGGAAGCCGAACATCGCAATCTGGGCTGACGATGGAGATACGTTCGCCCCGTCGAACTGCCACACGTTCGGTTGTCAATCAACGCGCGCCTACGGCCCACTCATCGCTTTGTGGGGAGGAACTTCTGCCGAGCGTACGAGCGGCATCCACTTCAATGATGCTCTCATACACGGCGAAACTCCGTATACCTGGCCTTATCCTCTGGTGTACGCGGAAGACACTTGGAACATTCGCTTCAACGGGGGGAAGGTTGGCCCAGGCCCGGATGCCGAGAACCTCTTCCACAATGTCGGCACGTCTTGGTTTCAGTTCATCGCTGGGCGCTACACTTCAGAAGTCAATACCGTGGAAGGAATGCATCTCCACTCGGGCGGAGTCGCTACCGGAACCGTATATGGAATACTGTTTGACGAGGTAGTAGCTAATTCGAATCTCAACGGTCATGTTGGCCCGAATGGCTGGGGTCTGGCGGCAACAGGACTGA
>Ga0214473_10001147_pt1 | contig 35763 bp, 32 predicted proteins | sample RVTome_7_FD_203509 | JGI IMG/M metagenome (GOLD analysis project Ga0214473, IMG submission 203509) | Soil microbial communities from uranium-contaminated site in the Upper Colorado River Basin, Wyoming, United States - RVT98D197 | ecosystem: Environmental > Terrestrial > Soil > Contaminated >... | reverse complement strand
CAGGGGCCAGGAGAACTACTCGATGACCGTAATCAACTATACGGACGTCGCAAAGATTTTCTTGGAGCGCGACCGTACCGCCGCGGAGGGCGGTGGAGGCGGAAATACTGCGTACGCGCGAATCGATGTGCAGGCGTCCGTCGACTACGCGGCGACGAAATTCCGCCAAGAGGCCTATGCAGCGAACGCCAAGATGGGCCTGGATAACTGGCACTACATTGACCTGATTCCGGGTCACCAAGTGCAGTTTACAAAGCCGAACGGGGAGCGCACCTTTACCGGGATCTACCTGCACGAGTACCGGCTGTACATCATGAAGGCCACGGTTCCGGGCAACCTTCCGCCGCCCGGACTCTTTCAACAGTCTCTGAGTGTGGTCAGGCCCGATGGCGGCAGGGTTCGCTACCAATCGATCTATCGCCATCCGTGGTAAGGCGCGACCGGTAAGCGTAACGAGTTTCGGAAGGACTATTCTTCAGGAGGAAAGAGCATGAAGGTCAAGGTTCTGGGTCTGGCGGGGATCTTCGCAGTGGCGCTGGCGATTGGTTTGCCGCTTTGGGCGCATCACTCCCACGGCAACTACCAAATGGAAACGTATACAACTTTGACGGGTACGATCAAAGAGATGCACTGGTTGAACCCGCACAGTTGGCTGTATCTCGAAGTGAAGGATAGGGATAATAAGGTCACGCTGTGGGCTCTGGAAGGCACCGGCCCCGCCGGGCTCCGAAGGACAGGGTGGACGCCCGAAATGCTCAAGCCGGGCACAACCGTCACCGCGCGGTGTCACGCACTCAAAGACGCTTCGCCGGGCTGTCTGCTGGGGTTCTTAAAGGCCGCGGACGGGATTGAGAGAACCTTCGACTAGCCAGACGCTACCGCACGCAAACTAGCTAGAGACTTAACAAACCGGGCCGGCATCTTCGATGCCGGCCCGGTTTGTTTTTCGGCGTAAGCCGCGGCACGCTAATTCAAATCTAGCGTTGCGGTTGAGGCGCCAGAGGAATGCATTTGTCCGCGCGCACGGCTCCTTCGCTGGCAGCGTCGCGGTAGACACGGTGGCAATTGGCACAGGCTGCGTCGAGCTTTTCAGACATGTCGGAAACCGCGCTCGCGTTTCGGGTTTGTGCGGCCTTGTAGAATTCCCGGCCCAGTTCGACTAATTCGGATGTGAACTGCCTGAAATCGGCGCGATCCACCGGGACCGGCTGGCCATTTTCACACCGGCGCCCGGGCACCAGGAAGAGAGGCGGGGTTTCTATCAGCGCCAAGGCGGCCTGGTCCACCGCCTGCCATCCGTAATAATTCGCGAGCCCCCACTGGACATAGTCGAAGGGGACGGGCATCCCTGGCTTGGGGCCCCCAGGGTCTTTGACCTGGACGTTGAACAGGATATTCGCGTTGTGAAAGGTGACGGCGCGCATCAACTGTGCCAGGTTAGCGGTGGGCGCGAGGGAAAGCCCGCCAGCGACGGCGGCGCGCGGCGTCCCGGGAAATGTAATGCCCGGTAGCATAGCGAGGCTCAGCTCCTGCTGGCCGGCGCGGAACGCCCCCGCCTCAAGCATATAGGCCGCGATGTCGGTGGCCTGCTGCCGAGAAATACTTCCGAGCGCCTGGGGCGGCATCGTTTTCTCGATCTTATCGACCAGATCCGACAGCGGACGCCCGCCCCAGACCGCGAGAAAGGGGTCGCCGACCAGCATCGGTCCCACTGCTCCTTTCAGCTCGGCGCCGTGACACAGGACGCACTGAGCCGCGTAAAGCGCTTGCCCGCGCCTGGCCTGCGCAGTGGAATACACACCGTCTGTGGCCGTTCGCGACTGACCGGCGTACCCGATGAGCGAGAACGTTCCGACGACGAACGCGAAGAACGCCGCGCCGGCTGCGCAGCGGATGGCTACCGGGCTCCCTGAATCGACGCGCATCATGCATCCTCCAAACTGCTGCTGTGAATTCCACACGGAAGCGAACCACCGACAGATAGCAGACAGCCATCGTAGCCGAGCCTCGCGGAAACTGTCAACGGCAGCCGACGCCACTTATCTTGCGGAATCTGCGCAAGATCCGGGCACTCGCCTCGCTCATCAGCGGGTCCCCGGCGGAGAATCTCTCCGACTATGCCTCGATGATTTTACTTTGACGCTTCTCTGCGGCATCATGTCTGTGGAGTCACCAGCCAATGCCGAAAGGACTTGCCCGATGAGGCCAACGCCCACACAAAGCGGTTTATCCCGCATTCTCATCACCCTGGTTCTGACAGTGGCGGGGCTCGTGCTTGCGACGGCGCAATCTCCCGCCCCTGCGCAAGGCCGGCCGGCACTGACGGTTGAGCCCCTGTCGTCCCCCGCCGGCGCCGATAGCTCCGAACCGCACCTGACCGCGCAAGGTGACCGGGTGATTCTGAGCTGGCTCGAGGTCGGCGAGGAGCGCAGCACCTTGAAATTCGCCGAGCGCACCGCGTCCGGCTGGTCCGCCCCGCGAAGCGTTCACTCCAGCGATGATTTCTACATCAATGCATACGATGTTCCCTCAGTGCGTGCGCTGACCGACGGCACCCTCGCGGCGCATTGGACGGAAAAAAACGGGCCGAATCCGGAAGCTTCCACGGTGCGCCTGTCGTGGTCCAGAGATCAAGGACGCACCTGGTCGGCGCCGATGAGCCCTCACCACGACGGGACCCAGACCCAGCACGGTTTCGTCTCGCTTTTCCAGGCGCCGGGCACCGGCCTCGGAGTGATCTGGCTGGACGGGCGCAGCACCAACCCCGAGAATGCCACCGGTGACATGGCACTGCGCGCCTCCGTCCATGCCCCCGACGGCAAACAGCTTCGCGAAACGCTCGTGGATGCGCGCGTGTGTGAATGCTGCTCCACTTCCGCCGCGGCAACCTCCGAGGGCGTGATCGTCGCCTACCGGGACCGCAGCGCCGGCGAAGTGCGGGACATCTATGTCACCCGCCTCACCGGGAGCGCTTGGAGCGCGCCCACGCTGGTGCATCAGGACGGCTGGCAGATCAATGGCTGCCCCCTCAACGGCCCCTCGGTCAGCGCCAGGGGCCGCGACGTCGCCGTCGCTTGGTTTACGGCCCAGAACAACCAGGGCCAGGCGTTCGTCGCCTTCTCTCGTGATGCCGGCCGCACGTTCGGCCCGGCCGCGCGCGTGGATGACGGCCGTTCCTTGGGACGCCTCGGCGTTCAGTTGCTCGCAGACGGTTCGGCCGCCGTCTCCTGGATCGAATTGGCCGATGGGAGAGCCCAGCTCCGCGTGCGCACGGTCACTCCAAACGGTGTCCGTTCGCCCGCCGTTGCCGTCTCCGAGGATCCAGACACCCGTTCTCCCAGGCTCGCCGGCAACGGAAGAGAACTCCTGTTCGCATGGACCGAGGCCGACGAGAACGACATTTCGCACGTCCGCACCGCCCGCGCTTCCCTCGCCGCGAAGTAACCGGACGGGTTGACGGCCTTGACTCGGGTGCTCAACGCACACTTCAAAAGGGAAAGCTGGTAGGTACAAGGATGTCAGGGCTTCAATTGCTGTTCACGCCCGTCGCGGTTCTTTACTCGAATTGAGTTGCCGACCGCTTCCGCTCGGAGTTCAACAGCTCCCGTTTCCGTGCCGTCCGCAAGGCGCAGTCCCGTAAGTTTCGTTGAGGCTTGGAGCTTTATCGCCGGTCCGCCTTGCGCCCCGGGACTGGCCACCATGCGCAGCAGCACTGATTCTGGGTAAGCCACTGAATCGACAACCTCAGGCGGGTTGATGGCGATACTGGCGCGTACTCGACCCTGCATATCAACGATTTCCAGAGCGCGACCACGAAGCACGGGTAGGTCTCCTTGCGCCGCTACGGGCTTTAGTTGGCTCAGCAGAAAAATCAGCAGCGCCAGATTGACCCCCGTGAGCACGATGAGAAAACGCTGAAGCTTCATAAGGTCCTCCTGAGTGGTTGCCGGTTGGTAGCGTGTCACGCCGCGTCATTTTAGCATCGCCAAAGCGGCTTCGAGAGTCTGGTGGGCCTGGGGAGAGTCGAACTCCCGACAAACGGTTTAGGAAAACACGGGTTCCCTGTCGTATCAGTAGTTTACGGTCGTGCCTAGTTGTGAAGCTAAGTACCTAAACCGACTGAAAACAACTAGGATAGGCAAGGGGTGAACCAGGTTTCATGTACAGGGTATGGACAAGAGAGCGGGGGTTGCGGGCCAGTTACGGTAATCCCGTTTACCGGGAGTTATCTGGTGGCTGAAAGTTATTCGATGAGAAAGCGCTGCAACGGACCACGAATGACTAGGTTCTCGATCACTTTACTGCCGCTATCGCTATTCGTCATGATGACGAAGCCCCGCTTTCGTTCTGCCGAGGCTGCTGCATATGCTTGGAACCCAGAACTCGCCCCCGAATGGTTGAGGACATCTCCACTCTTGTCGTTGACGTTCCACCGATCGATCTCCCAACCCAACCCCCACGAAATCGAGCCGATATTCTTGGATCGATCGCCATTGTTCACGGCGACCTGCGGGCGGAGCATTTCACCAAGACTCGCGGCGTTGAGTCGAAACGCATCGGGTCGCTTAGGAGCAATCACTTCAATCAAGAAGCGGGCATAATCCTTAGCAGTTGTCTTCAGCCCGCCTGCGGCAGCGTATCGGGCAGCGGCAACTGCCGTTTGCTTTCGCCTTTCCAGAGGTACTCCCTTTGCATCGTGAGGTCGAGCAGCCTGACGTTCATACGCTTCGGTCCAGATATAGCTGCTCGAAACCATTTGAAACGGTATCAGAACACGGGCCTTCATGAACGTATCGATGTCCGTTGCACAGACCTTCAGGCCTGCCTCGAAGGCGTCGCAGCGAGCTAGGTCCACGTGGCCTGTCAGATGGGTAACCACCGACTGCAAATAGCTATATCCTTCTCCCGAATACTCCCACCGTTCACCGGGGGTGAAATCGAGCCTTAGGGGCTTCTCTCCCGATCGCCAATTTTGGAATCCAGTCGTATGAGAAAGTACGTGCCGGGTGGTGATGAGGTCGAGGCGACGGTCGCCTTCGAGAAATCGGTCCGAAACGTATTCGGTGAGCGGCGTATCGAGGTTGAGCAGCCCCGTTTCGCAGAGCTTCATCACGAGATACGCAAACACGGGCTTGCTCAATGACTCCGCCGAAAACACAGTGTTGCCGTCAACCGGATCGCCCGACTCGTTGTCTTTCACACCGAAACCTCGGTCCCACAAAAGCTCTCCGTTGGCGATCACGGCGATTGCGAGCCCAGGAACCGCAGCCGCAACCATTTGTGTAGGAATAAGGCGCTCTAAGTCTGCGAGTAGAGCGCTAGAAGACGTTGCGGTAATCGTAGACTGACGCCGCCCCGTGCATTGCGTCATGAGCAAGAACGGAAGGCCGACCGCTGCCCGAAATAGAAACTCTCTGCGTGGGAGACCTCGATTCATATGACACCCGATGACCGACAGGATAACACGCGCCAAGTCCTGATAAGTCGGGCGATCTCAATGGGTCGACGCAACACCAGCTCAAAGTCTATGTGCAGGAGTTTCAAAAGCTAAATTCGTTCCCGAGGACTGATTCAAACAAAACCCTACTCTGTTTAGGTCTGATTGAGTACAGCCGGACAGTTCGGCTCTCTAGGGAAAGCATTGTCGGATCAACCGATTAGATGGGTGTTGCATCGACCGGTTGAGCTGGCACGGCTTATCGGAAACTGGACGGGTGGCCCATCCTTGCGGAGCAAGGGTGGGGCTTTTGCGATAGTCGATTACAAATTGATGGTGGGCCTGGGGAGAGTCGAACTCCCGACAAACGGTTTAGGAAACCGCTGCTCTATCCATCTGAGCTACAGGCCCACGGGTGACTTACTAGGTCAGCGTTGCACAACCCGTGCGCAGTTTCAAGCGGCCTGCTAGGCAGGATGGACGAGCGGCGTCGGTGCGTAGTGAACTTGCGCTTTTCTTATTTGTCGAAAACGATTTGTAGGTGGCCATAAACAGCAACGGGCTGTCCGCCTGCCGAGAACGGCCTGAAAATCCATTTCGTCACGGACTCCGCAACGGCAGATATCAGGAGGGGGTGACCCTCGGCCGCTCGAAAACACTTAACGCGCCCCTGGGTATCTACAATAACGTCCACCGTCAGCTTCCCGGCTGCTCTAACCGAAGAAGGCAGCGCAGGGGGCGGCACGGTAATTCCATGGCTCATGAGTTCTTCGGAACTGATCCATACCGGGACCGCAGCGCCGGCCACAAGTAGCTTCGAGTCGCCCCCACAGGGCCACACCTGGGCGGTTGGGGCAGCCGGCGGTTTCGCCGACGCAGCGTTGGCCGCCGGAGAAGCTGCGGCCTGCCGGCTTATTACATAGGCCCATAACGCTTCGACCTGCTCCGGCGTCAGTAAGCCGCCCCAGGGCGGCATGCTGTTTTTGCCCTTGGTTACCGAATCCACGAAGCGCGACTTTTCATCGCCCGGGAAGTTTCGCAGGTTAAACGCAGTCTCGGTGTCTTCAAGGCGCGCGCCGTGACAGGCGGAACAGAATCGTTCGTACAGTTGAGCGCCCGTGGCGACTTGCTCAGGTGTGAAATCCTGCGCAGGAGAGGCCTGCGCGGCGACCGCGGCGCCGGCCAAAGTGAGCGCGCAGCCCGCGGCCCAAGCGACAACCCAGTTGAAGCCGAACCTTCTCCCCGTGGGGCGCCCCATGCGGGCGCCCCCTGCGGCCGACTCCGGCATGCGCCTCACTGCGGCATCAGCGCAAACGTCCACACCGAGCCGCCCTGGGGAATGTTGCGGAGCTGCTCGCGCGCCTGATTGAAGTAGATTCCGCCGAGGCCCGAAAGTACAGTGACGTACTGCCGCCCGTTGTGGGTATAGGTGATGGGCTGTGCGTTGATGCCCGAGCCGGTCTGGAACTGCCAGATGGTCTTGCCGGTATCGACGTCTATGGCAACAAACTCGCCGGTTTCCTGGCCGGTGAATAGCAGGCCGCCACCGGTGGCCAAAATGGCCGACCAGTTGGCATGTTCCCACAGCGGAGCGCGCCAGCGCTGCTGAGCCGTCATGGGATCAATGGCGTCCACGTGGCCAATGGGCTCGCCCTCCGGCTGCGGCGCGGCGCGGTTCTCCACGAACATGTACCGCGCGCCCTCGGTGTACTCCCCGATGGGCAAGAAGCGATAGAGCCGGGCCGAGTGCTGCGTATTGGCGTACAGAAGGCCGGTTTCCGGATTGAATGCGGCGTGCGGCCAATTTTTCGCGCCGCGCTGCGTGGGCCAGAGTGTAATCTGCTCGCCGGCCCGCACTTTCCTGGCTACGTCCGACTCGACCGGCCGGCCCGTGGCCATGTCCACCCGCTCGGCCCAGTTCACGCGCTCGAAGGGTTTGGCCGAGAGCAGCTTTCCGTTGGTGCGGTCGAGCACGTAGAGAAAACCGTTGCGGTTGAGCTGCATGGCCACTTTGCGCAGTTGTCCATCGATCCGAATGTCGGCAAGGATTAGCTCCCAGTTGGCGTCGTAGTCGAACATGTCGTTGGGCGTGAACTGAAAGTGCCAGACGATCTCGCCCGTCTTGGGCCGAATGGCCAGCACCGAACAGGAATAGAGGTTGTCGCCGGGCCGGTTCGTTGGATTCCAAGGCCCGGGATTGCCGGTCCCCCAATAGACGAGGTCCAAGTCCGGGTCGTACGAACCGGTGATCCACGTCGAACCGCCCCCGTGCGTCCACTCATCACCCGGCGGCCAGGTTTCGTGGCCCTTCTCGCCTGGACCCGGAATGGTGTATCGGCGCCACAGGCGCGTTCCCGTCTGAGGATCCCAGCCGTCGAGAAAACCGCGAATGCCAAACTCCGCTCCGGAGATACCCGTGATCAAAACGCCGTCGGCGATAAGCGGCGCGGCGGTCATGGAGTAACCCGATTTCCACTCGGCGGCCTTCTGCTTCCAGATCTCTTTGCCGGTCTTCATATCCAGGGCCACGACGAACGCATCCAGCGTGGTGCGGAAAACTTTGCCGTCAAAAATCGCCACGCCCTTATTGGAAATGCCGCAGCAGACCACCCGCGGCGTCTCGGGCGCCCAATTCACCGGCGTCTTCCAGAGCTGCTTGCCGGTGGCAACGTCGATGGCCACGGTGTCCTTGGCATTGTCCACATACATGACGCCGTTGTAGACCAGGGGTTGTGCCTGCTCGCCGTAGGAATTATCCAGACTCAGGTTCCAGATCGGCACCAAGCGCTTGACGCTGGTCTTGTCGATCTGTTTGAGAGGGCTGTAGCGGCGCTGATGATATCCCATCCCGTAGGTGAGAACGTTCTCCGTGTTTTTTCCGTCGTTCTTGAGATCTTCAAGCGTTTGCGCAGTACTCGGGGTCGTCACCAGAAGAAGTGCCGCCGCCAAAACTAAGAGCTTCATGAGCTGACTCCTCCTTTGCCCACGCCAAGCACTAATCTCTACCACCGCGCACGCGTCTCTGGAGACCCATAGGTCCGATGGGCAATGCTATAACAAATTTTGTATTGCATACCAGTGCTGCGGGCTTTCCGAACCACTCCGCAGGCCATCGGCTTGTACCGCGGGCCGGGAAGCTATCCTGATTGCGGCTCGGTCGATGTTATGATGCGCCTCTCGGGGGCCACGCACCATATGCGCATCGCGAAATGAACGAGAACGGCCGCACCAGTGATGTCCACAGTTCCCGTGTCCTGCTCTTGCTGCTTTTCCTTTTTGCCGGCAGCGGTTGTGCCGCGCTGATCTACGAAATCGTCTGGTACCAGTTGCTGGAATTCGTGATCGGCTCGACGGCCGTATCGCTCGGCGTCCTGCTGGCCACCTTCATGGGAGGGCTGTGCCTCGGAAGCGTCGCTTTGCCGCGCATCAGCGCGCTGCGCCGCCAGCATCCCTTGCGCGTATTCGCGGCGGTCGAGCTGGGAATTGGAGTGTGCGGACTCCTGGTGTGGTGGGGCATGCCTCTGTTGGATCGCCTGTACCTGGCTGCCTTCGGCCACGGTCTGCCGGCGATCCTGCTGCGCGCGATGGTGGCGTCGCTATGTCTGGCACCGCCCACGATGCTGATGGGCGCGTCGCTGCCGGCCGCGGCGCGATGGATCGAGACAACGCGCCGAGGAGTTTCCTGGCTGGGCCTGCTCTACGGCGCGAACACCGTGGGAGCTGTTTTCGGCTGCCTGCTGGCCGGGTTCTACCTGCTGCGCGTTTTCGACATGGCCACGGGCACTTATGTGGCCGCAGCGACGAACGCGACCGTGGCGCTGATCAGTTTTGTTTTGTCCATGCGCACGCCCGCGCGAGCCGGCGACGGCGGCGCGTCCCCGGAGAAGACCGCAGAGCAGACCGCGGATGCGCCGCGTGTGTGGCCAGTTTACCTGACCATTGCGCTTTCCGGGGCCTGCGCCTTGGGTGCGGAAACGGTCTGGATACGGTTATTGGCCCTGACTATGGGCGCTACGGTCTATACATTCTCCATTATTCTGGCGGTGTTTCTGGTGGGATTGGGGATCGGCGGGGGCGCGGGCGCCTGGCTTTCGCGCCTGGTGCGTCCGCAGGCGGCCCTCGGTTTTTCTCAATTGCTGCTCACGGCCGCCATTGCCTGGACGGCTTTCATGCTGGCCAACTCGCTGCCCTACTGGCCCGCTCCTCCCAACAGCGCCCCCTGGCTGATTTTCCGGACTGACTTGCTGCGTGCGACCGCGGCCATGTTGCCCGCCGCGCTCCTGTGGGGCGCGAGTTTTCCCATGGCCCTGGCGGCCGCGGCGGAACGCCACGACGACCCGGCGCGGCTAGTGGGCGGCGTTTATGCCGCCAATACCGGCGGCGCGATTTTGGGCGCACTGGTTTTCAGCGTCTTTCTGATTCCTCGCGTGGGCACGCTGCAGTCCCAACGAATCCTCATCTTGCTGTCCGCCGCAAGTGCGCTGTGCGTTTTCCTGGCGCAGCTCTGGCCGCGGCGCGTCGGGGACGGCGTGTTGTGCCTGATGGCTACGATGGGCTTTGCGGCGGCCTTAGCTGGGAATGTGCCCGCGCTTCCGGACCAGCTGATCGCCTATGGGAGGCGCTTCCTGACGGCCTCCGGCAAGTCAAATATTCTTTATGTGGCCGAGGGAATGAACTCGACCATCGCCGTCTCGGATTGGGACGGCGTGGTGCAATTTCACGTCAGCGGCAAGGTGGAAGCCTCGACCGGCTCCTATGACATGCGCCTGCAGCGCACCCTCGGACACCTGCCGGCGCTGCTGCATCCGCATCCCCGCTCGGTGCTGGTGGTGGGCTTCGGCGCTGGAGTGACCGCCGGCTCCTTCACGCTGCATCCGGACGTTCAGCGGATTGTCATCTGCGAGATCGAGCCGTTGATCCCGCCGGTGGCGACGCGCTATTTCGGCAACGAAAACTACAACGTCCTTCACGACCCTCGTACCGAAATGGTGTATGACGACGCGCGGCATTTCGTCCTGACCACGCCGGATAAATTCGACATCATCACCTCCGATCCCATCCACCCCTGGGTCAAGGGAAGCGCCACGCTATACACCAAGGAATATTTCGAGATGGTGAAAGCCCACCTGAATCCGGGCGGGCTGGTCACCCAGTGGGTGCCCTTGTATGAGACCGACCTGGACACGGTGAAGAGCGTGATGGCCACTTTTTTCGATGTATTTCCCGCGGGGACCATCTGGGCCAACGAAGACTTGCTGGAGGGCGGCTACGACGTGTTCCTGCTGGGGCAGGCGGAGCCGATCACCATTGACGTGGATGCGCTGCAGCGCCGCCTGGAGTCCCCTGAATATGCCCGCGTGGCCCAGTCGCTGGGAGACGTGACACTTCGCTCGGCCGTGGATCTGCTCTCGATCTACACCGCCCAGGCGTCCGATTTGCGGCCGTGGCTGAGCGGCGCGGCCATCAACCGCGACCGGAATCTGCGCCTGCAATACATGGCCGCCTGGGCCGTCAACAATTACCTGCAAGCAATGATTTATGATGAGATGTTGCTCTATCGCCAGTTCCCCGCGAATCTCCTGGTCGGTTCGGACCCGCCGCTGCAAACCTTGCGGCGCAGGCTCCGGCCGCCCCAAGACTCCGTCTCGTTTCCGTAGGCCCGGGCGATTCATCCAAGTACCGATACCGCCCAGCTCGCGCTCCGGCCGGCAGGAACAGGAATTCCTGCTCACGGAAATTTCTATCAATCCCATCGAAAATCCTGATAGGACGTTCCGGAGCCAATCGGTGCATAATAGATAGAGTCGCGCTCGCTCGGACATCAGCCCGTTCTCTTTCGGGATAAGCGTAATTGTAGATTGCCCTGCCGTTCGCCGCGCGCAGAGCCGTCCGGGTCGCTTTACAAGACATAGGGGGCATGGTATTCAAAAGAGATATCGCTATGAAGCACGCCTATCCATATAACGGACTTCCTCCGGCTCAGGGCCTGTACCGCCCGGAGCACGAGCACGACGCCTGCGGCATCGGCTTCATCGCCGATATCGAAGGACGCAAGTCCCACGAGATCGTGCTAAAGGGCATTCAGATCCTGGTCAACCTGACCCATCGGGGCGCCTGCGGTTGCGACCCCCAGACCGGCGACGGTGCGGGCATTCTGATCCAGATTCCGCACGCATTCTTCGATCGCGAATGCAAGACGCTGGGCTTTTCCCTGCCGGCGCCGGGCGAGTACGGCGTGGGAATGATGTTTCTGCCGGTGGACCCTCACGAACGACTTCTCTGCGAGGGCATCGTCGAAAGGATTGCGGAAGAAGAAGGCCTCACAGTGCTGGGGTGGCGCGATACTCCGCTCAACGGCAACGCCATCGGGCGCCTGGCGCGCAGCAGCCAGCCTTACATCGAGCAGATATTCATCAAGCGCGGCCCGCACATGGACCAAGACGCGCTCGAACGCAAACTGTACGTGGTCCGCAAGCGCGCCGAAAACTTCATCGCGGAGTCCGATTTCAAAGAAAAAGAGTACTTCTACGTGCCCTCGCTCTCCTCGCGAACCGTCATCTACAAAGGGCTGCTGCTTGCGCCGCAGATCACCGACTTTTACAAGGAGCTGCTCGATCCGGACGTCTCGAGCGCCCTGTGCCTGGTGCACCAGCGCTTCTCGACCAACACCTTTCCCAGTTGGAAGCTGGCGCATCCCTACCGCTACATCTGTCACAACGGAGAGATCAATACACTGCGCGGCAACGTGAACTGGATGTTCGCGCGGCAGTCCACGCTGGCGTCGCCCCTGTTCGGCGACGATATCAAGAAGCTGCTGCCCATCATTACTCCGGGCGGCAGCGATTCGGCCATGATTGACAATGCCGTCGAGCTGCTGACCATGGCCGGCCGCAGCCTGCCGCACGTCATGGCCATGCTCATCCCCGAGGCCTGGGAGCATGAGCCCACCATGCCCGACGACGTCAAGGCCTTCTACGAATACCACGCCTCGCTGATGGAACCGTGGGACGGTCCCGCCGATATCGCCTTCACCGACGGGCGCGTCATCGGCGCCAAGCTCGACCGCAACGGCCTGCGCCCGGGCCGCTACCTGGTCACCCACGACGGCCTGGTCATCATGGCTTCCGAAGCCGGAGTGCTTCCCGTGCCGCCGGAAAACGTGCGCATGAAGGGCCGCCTGGCGCCGGGCCGCATGCTGCTGGTGGACACCGAGCAGAAACGCCTGATCACCGACGAAGAGATCAAGGCCCAGTTGGCGGCGCGCCAGCCCTACCGCCAGTGGCTCAAAGAGAATCAGATCACGCTCGATGATCTGCCCACGCCGCAGCGCGTCCACGCCACGGACCACGACACCATCCTGATGCGCCAGCGCGCCTTCGGCTATACCGATGAGGACCTGAAGACCATTTTGCTCCCAATGGCGACAGGCGCCGAGGAGCCGGTGGGCTCGATGGGCATTGACGCGCCGCTGGCTTGCCTGTCCGATCAGCCGCAGCTCTTGTTCAACTACTTCAAGCAGACTTTCGCGCAGGTCACCAACCCGGCCATTGATTCGATCCGCGAGGGCCTGGTGATGTCGCTCAACAGCTACATCGGTTCCGAGGGCAACATCTTCGAGGAAACGCCCAAGAACTGTCACACGCTCAAGCTGCGCCACCCCATCATTTCCAATTGGCGCCTCGAAAAGCTGCGCCGCGTGAGCTGGGGCGACTTCCTGGCAACGACGCTGCCCACGCATTTTCGCGTGGCGGACGGCGAAGAAGAACTGGAAAAGGCGGTCGAGACGCTTTGCCGCCGAGCCTCGCTGGCGGTCAAGTCCGGCTACACTCTTCTAATTCTCTCGGACCGCGGCATTAACAGCGAGGAAGCACCCATCCCCAGCCTGCTGGCTCTTTCCGCGGTGCACCACCATCTGATCCGCGAGAAGACCCGCAATCAGGTGGCACTCATCGTGGAATCCGGCGAGCCGCGCGAAGTCATGCACTTCGCGCTGCTCCTGGGATACGGCGCCAGCGCCGTCAATCCTTATCTGGCCATCGAGACCCTCGAGGACCTCCATCGCGACGGCGCCTTCCCGGCCGACTACACCTGGGACAAGGTCTTCAAAAACTACATGAAGGCCATGGACAAGGGCCTGCTGAAAGTCTTCTCCAAGATGGGCATCTCCACCCTGCAGAGTTATCAGGGTGCGCAAATATTTGAGGCTATCGGCCTGTCGAAATCGCTGGTGGACCACTACTTCGCGGGGACCGCCTCGCGCATTGAGGGCGTCACCCTGGCCGTGCTGGCCCGCGAAGCCCTGTTGAAGCATCAGTTCGCCATGCAGCCGCCGGGCGAATCGGAAACCGAATTGCGCGTGGGCGGGGAATATCAGTACCGCGTGCGCGGCGAGCGGCACCTGCTGAATCCCGTGACCGTGAGCAAACTGCAATACGCCGTGAGGCAGGGCAAATTCGAGAACTATCGGGAATTTGCCGACGTCGTGGACCAGCAGAATCGCGATCTGCTGATGCTGCGCGGGATGTTCGATTTCAAGCCGGCCGGGAAGCCTGTGCCGCTGGAAGAGGTCGAGCCTGCCGCGGAAATTGTGAAGCGTTTTGCCACCGGCGCCATGTCCTTCGGTTCCATCAGCAAGGAAGCGCACGAGACGCTGGCCATCGCCATGAACCGCATCGGCGGCAAATCCAACACTGGCGAGGGCGGCGAAGACGAGGAACGCTACACGCCCGACGCCAACGGAGACCTGCGCCGAAGCGCCATCAAACAGGTGGCATCGGCGCGTTTCGGCGTCACCGCCCACTACCTGGTCAATGCCGACGACCTGCAGATCAAAATCGCGCAGGGCGCCAAGCCCGGCGAAGGCGGACAACTGCCCGGCCACAAAGTGGACCAAGTGATCGCCCGCATACGCCATTCCATCCCCGGCGTGGGATTGATCTCGCCGCCGCCGCACCACGACATCTACTCGATTGAGGACTTGGCCCAGCTTATCTACGACCTGAAGAACGCCAATCAGCGGGCGCGCATTTCCGTGAAGCTGGTGGCCGAAGTTGGAGTCGGCACAGTGGCCGCTGGCGTCTCCAAGGCCCATGCCGACGTGATCCTCATCAGCGGCTACGACGGCGGCACCGGCGCATCTCCCATCAGTTCCATCCGCCACGCCGGAATCCCCTGGGAGCTGGGCCTCTCCGAGACGCAGCAGGTGCTGGTGATGAATGATCTGCGCAGCCGCGTCCGCGTCCAGGTAGACGGCAAGCTGCAAACCGGCCGCGACGTGGCCATCGCCGCGCTGCTGGGCGCGGAGGAGTTCGGATTTTCCACCGCCCCGCTGATCTCCATGGGTTGCATCATGATGCGCAAGTGCCACCTGAACACCTGCCCGGTGGGCGTGGCCACGCAGGATCCGGAGCTGCGCAAGAAATTCGCAGGCAAGCCGGAGCACGTAATCAACTTTTTCTTTTTTGTCGCTGAGGACCTGCGGAAATATATGGCCCAACTGGGCTTCCGCACCGTGGACCAGATGGTCGGCCGCGTGGACTGCCTGGTGCAGCGCAAAGACATCGAGCACTGGAAGGCCAAGGCCATCGATCTTTCGGCCGTGCTCTACAATCCCCCGCTGCCGCACCACGTGGGGCGCCGTCGCACCCAGATGCAGGACCACGGTCTGGAAAGCGCTCTCGACGGCATCCTCGTCAAGCAGCTCGCGGAAAATATTGAGAACCGCACACCGGTCACGCTCAGCCTGCCTATTACCAACGTGCGCCGCACCATCGGCGCCATGCTCAGCGGCGAGATCGCCCGCCGCTGGGGCTCGGCCGGACTGCCCGACGACACCATTCAACTGCATTTTACCGGCTGCGCGGGGCAGAGTTTCGGCGCCTTTCTGGCCAAGGGCGTATCGCTGACGCTGGAGGGAGAAGCCAACGATTACGTCGGCAAGGGCCTTTCCGGCGGGCGTCTGGTCATCTATCCGCCGCGCACGGCCAGCTTCGTGGCCGAAGAGAACATCTTGATCGGCAATGTCTGCCTCTACGGCGCCACCAGCGGCGAAGCCTTCTTCAACGGCATGGCCGGCGAGCGCTTTGCCGTGCGCAATTCCGGCGCCACGGCCGTGGTCGAAGGCGTCGGCGATCACGGCTGCGAATACATGACCAACGGCCTGGTGGTCGTGCTGGGCCGCACCGGGCGCAACTTTGCCGCTGGCATGACCGGCGGCATCGCCTATGTCCTCGACCAGGTCGGCGACTTCCCTGCTTCCTACTGCAACCGCGCGGAAGTGGACCTCGAGCAACTCAGCGATTCCGAAGACATCAAGCTATTGCACCGGCTGATCACCCGCCACAGCGAACTGACCGGCAGCGCCCAGGCCAAGTGGATCCTGCAAAATTGGGAGACCATGCTGCCCAAGTTCATCAAGGTATTCCCGCACGAGTACAAGCGCGTTCTCGGTGTTCCCCGCGTCCCCGCAGGACTGCTCGTGGCGCAAGCCGGATCACAGCCGCGCGGGCAGGAAATCCGTGGGTAAGGTCACCGGCTTCAAAGAATACACTCGAGAGTTGCCCACCCGGCGTCCTGTCGCCGAACGCATCAACGACTACTTCGAGGTGTACCAGCCCTTCCCGGAAGAGAAAGTGCGCACGCAGGCGGCGCGCTGCATGGATTGCGGGATTCCCTTCTGCCATACGGGCTGCCCGGTCAACAACATTATTCCCGACTGGAACGATCTCGTTTACCGCGACCACTGGAAAGAGGCCATTCGCGTCCTGCACTCCACCAACAATTTCCCGGAGTTCACCGGCCGCCTCTGCCCGGCGCCCTGCGAAGCGGCCTGTGTGCTGGGTATCAGCGAGCCGCCGGTGACCATCAAGCAGATCGAGAAGATGATCGTCGAGCGCGCCTTCCAGGAAGGCTGGATCGTGCCCGAGCCGCCCGAGACGCGCACCGGAAAGCGTGTGGCGGTGGTGGGATCGGGGCCGGCGGGCCTGGCGGCGTCGCAACAGTTGAACCGCGCCGGGCACGAAGTCACCTTGTTTGAAAAGAACGACCGCATCGGCGGCCTCATGCGCTACGGCATTCCCGACTTCAAGATGGAAAAGCGCTACCTCGACCGGCGGCTGCAGCAGATGACCGAGGAGGGCGTGCGCTTTGAGACGCGCGCGCACGTCGGTCACAACGTGCCGGTGGAAGACCTGCGCAAGGAGTTCGACGCCATCCTGCTGACCGGCGGCGCCGAGAGCCCGCGCGACCTGACCGTTCCCGGCCGCGAACTGAAGGGCATTCACTTCGCCATGGAGTTCTTGCCGCAACAGAACAGGCGCGGCGCCGGCGACGATGTTCCCAACCAGATTCTGGCCACGGGCAAGCGCGTGGTCATCCTCGGTGGGGGCGACACCGGCGCGGACTGCCTGGGCACCTGTCACCGGCACAAAGCGAAATCCGTTCACCAATTCGAGATCATGCCCATGCCGCCCCAGGAACGCTCACCCAGCACGCCCTGGCCGCTGTGGCCGCTGCAGTTGCGTTCGGAGAGTTCGCACGAGGAGGGCGGCCTGCGGGATTGGGCCGTGGGCACGACGCATTTCACCGGCGATGAGCACGGCAACGTCAAACACTTGCACGCCGTGCGCGTAGGTCCGCCGCCAACATTCGAGCCCCAGCCGGGCACCGAGTTCATTCTCGAAGTGGAGCTGGTCCTGCTTGCGCTGGGATTTCTGGGTCCGGTCAAGCCCGGCATGATCGAACAGTTGGGTTTGGCGCTGGACGCCCGGAGCAACATCGCCACGGACAATTACATGAGTTCAGTGCCCGGCGTCTTTGCCGCGGGCGACATGCGCCGCGGCCAGTCGCTCATCGTCTGGGCCATCGCCGAAGGCCGCAAAGCCGCCCGCGCCGTGGACCTGCACCTGATGGGTGCGTCTCGTCTGCAATAATCCCGCATGTTTCGAAGATGAAATTCAAGTAAACAAGCTGGTGCGCGACTTGAGCGAATCGGCCGGGACGGTTCGGCGGCGAGTCTTGCGGTTGACTCGACAGGACGGGAGGGCTAGGCTTTCGGGCGAAGGGGAGGCTCAGACGGAAATTCCGGTTACAACAGTCTCTGCGGCACCCGCTGAATAAGAGTAGGGCTGCTTGCAGACCGTGCGATTGTTCGCCAAACAGCCAGCTACGCCCATCGAGAAGTGCCTCCAAGAGAGGTAAGGATCAGCATGAAGCTTGGGATCGTTATCTATTCCGCCGACGCGGAAACTGTATGGAATGCCTTCAGGCTTGGGGTGTTCTCCTTGAAGAATGGGGATGCGGTAAAAGTGTTCTTATTAGCCAAGGGCGTCGAATGCGAATCTCTCGACACTGACAACTTCAAGGTCACTGCGCAGATGCAGGAGTATGTCAACAGTGGCGGGGTGATTCTGGCCTGCGGTACATGCCTCAAGATCCGCCATTCAAAAGGTTCTGAGATGTGTCCGCTCTCTACCATGAAAGACCTTTACGAAATTATTCAGGATTCAGACAAAGTTATTTCATTCTAGTTTGCTACAAGCGGGGTAAAACATGAGCGGCAAAACCATCGTGATTCTTGGAGGGGGCGTTGGCGGGCTCGTGGCCGCGAACGAACTTCGCCGAGTCCTGTCGCGTGAGAACCGCATTGTTTTGATAGAAAAGAATCGCCGGCACGCGTTCGCGCCCTCTTTTCTCTGGCTCATGACCGGCGACCGGCGGCCAGAACAGATTTCGCGCGACGTGCGACAGCTTGTGCAGAAAGACGTGGAATTGTTGCAAGCTGAAGCGCGCGCCATTGATCTAACCGGCCGCCGCGTGGAAACCACTGCCGGGTCGTTGACGTATGACTTTCTTGTAGTGGCTTTAGGCGCGGAGCTTGCGCCCGAAAGTATCCCCGGACTCGCCGAATCCGCTCAGACTTTCTACACGTTTGACGGCGCAGCCCAATTGCGTATTGCACTCCGCGGCTTCAGCGGAGGCAAAATCGCCATCGTGGTCGCTGCGCTTCCTTTCAAATGCCCCGCTGCACCCTATGAGGGCGCGATGCTGATTGCGGACCTCTTTCGGAAACGTGGGCTCCGAGATAAAGTGGATCTCCACTTGTTCACACCAGAACCCCTGCCCATGCCGGTCGCCGGACCGGAGCTTGGGAATGCAGTCAGAAAGATGGTCGAGGACCGCGGGATTACATTCCATCCCCTCCAGAAACTCACGGCAGTAAATCCTGCAACGCATGCCATTTCCTTCGAGGGCAAAGAGTCGTTTGCATACGACATGCTTATAGCCGTCCCGCCGCATCGCAGCCCTCAGGTGGTGCGAGAGGCCGGGCTGGCCAACCCAGCCGGATGGGTGCCTGTGGACAGCGGGACCCTGGCCACCAAAGACGAAAACGTCTATGCCATCGGCGATATAACGGCGATCCCCCTGCCTGGTCGCTGGAAACCCGACGTGCCATTGATGCTGCCTAAAGCGGGTGTCTTCGCGCATGCGCAAGCATTAGTCGTTGCGCGCCGCATTGCAGATCGGATTATGGGCAGGGACGCGAGAGACAAGTTTTCTGGTGAAGGTTACTGCATGCTGGAAGCGGGCCAGCACTCGGCTGGATTCGCTTCCGGTCAGTTCCTGGCCGAGCCGTCTCCGCAGATCAAGCTCAGGCAAATCGGGAAGAGTTGGCATCTTGGAAAAGTGATGTTTGAAAAATGGTGGCTCGCCGCACCGGGCGCCAAGAAAAGATCGCTCCGGCTGCTTATGGAGTTAGGCGCCAAGGCACTCCGAGTGCCCGCCGCCCTGTGAGTCAAATGATCTCTAGCCGCCCTTTGCCGCCGTGTCCAAAGCCAATCCCGCAACGCAATTTTTCTGGCTGGCGCTGGCCTCCGGAGACTGAAAGACGCTCAAAGCCCGTAGGAGGTTCACAATATGTCAGAGGGACAAGTCCAACGGACTGAACCGCCCACGGCAGCGTTCGTGCTCTCACTGCTGGCCGGCCTGTGGATGCTGGCTGCCGGAGGCATGATGGCTGGCTTCGGCTGGGGAGGCATGATGGGTGGTTGGCAAGGCATGGGCGGTTGGATGTGGGGCCGAGGTGGCATTCGCGGCTTGGGTGTGTGGTGGCCATGGTTCGGCATCTTCGCCGGAATCGTCGTGCTAGTCGGCGCGGTCATGCTTTACGTCAAACCCGAACAGCGCCGGAGCTGGGGCGTAGTGATCGTAGTCGCTTCGGCCCTAAACTTCCTTCTTGGGATGATGGGCTTCTTAGCGGGTACGCTGGGTGTGATCGGCGGCGTTCTGGCCATGAGCACCAAGGACTGAAGAAGGCTCCAGGTTCTCTCCGCGATCAAATGAACAGGCTGGTCCGTGACTTGAGCGAGTCGGCCAGGAAAGCAGCAACTCCAGCGTATTCCAAGCCCGCTACGAGTTCAGTTTCGTTGATGCCCATCACGTCCCGTGACATTTCGCAGGCGATCATGCGCACGCCCATTTCACGAGCCAGAGTGATCATATCTTCGAGCGAGGTGACCTTCTTCTGCTCCATCATGGAGCGAAGCATCTTCGCTCCCACGCCGAAGTAGTTCATCCTCGAGACAGGAAGGCTCTTGCTCGATCCCGGAGACATTAGGGCCATCATCTTTTGAAAGAGGGACTTCCCGGAAAGGTCGGTGTCCTTCTTGAGAACAGTCAGCCCCCAGAAGGTGAAGAACATGCTCACTTGCTGGCCCATGGCGGCGGCGCCCGTGGCGATCATAAAAGCTCCCAAGACTTTGTCCAAGTCACCCGAGAAGACGACGAGCGCCACGCGATCCTCCGGTGTCCGCTCCTCCACCTGCGCCAACCGTTTCTCAAGGTCTCGGAGCTTTGCTTCGAGCGCCTGTATCCGGGACGGGTCAACTGCGAGTCTTGCTTCGGCACTGGCGTCCATATCGCTTCCTCCTCACGCCGTCCGCTTCACGTAGTGGACGTACACGTTCACGCCCTCCGCGGATTCGGTCTCCTGACCAACCAACTCCACGTTCTTGGCGATCTTGGCCCAGCCCTGAAAGTCCGCGACCGAGCCCCGGTCGGTGGCCATCACCTTCAGCACCTGGCCGGGCTCGATCTTGCCGATCTCCTTGCGCGCGTTGACCAGGGGCATGGGGCAGTTCTGGCCGCGCGCGTCGAGCAGTTTGTCGAAAGCCTGGCTCATTCTCGTCCTCCGCCGGAAGCGACATACGCCTGCGAGAGAGCGCAGACGTTCTTGCCCGTCTCCAGCGCAGCGGCATCGTCCTCCGCGGGCGCCAACAGGCCCGCGTTGACGCGCTTGATGTCCACGTACTCGGGAATGAACCGGGGAAGGCTCTCCAGCAGGTAGCGCACGAACCCGTCCTCGCTCTCCCGCTGCAGGACGACCAGGCCGTCGTTGCGTTTCTTCAGATCGTCGAGGGACGCGGCGAAGCGCCCCGTCTCGTCGGCTTCATCGAGGCTGCTGAAGTGTCCGGGCAGCACGACGATCCGGCCGGGGAGCTCGAGGAGTTTTCGCAGCGATCGGCCGTGCAACGGCGCCCAGGTATCAGCCTTCCCGCCGAGATCGGGCCGGGCGATGGAACGGATGAAAATACTGTCTCCGGTGAAGAGATAGCGGTCGCCCAACCGGAAAGCGACCAGGCCGAGCGTGTGACCGGGAATGTGCAGCGCGGCGAGTTCGTGCCTTCCCACGGAGAATTTCTGGCCGTCGCGAATGTATTCGTAAGGGATCGTCGCGGGCAATACGTCCATGGGATGAATGGCGTCGTAGGGATGCAGGTAGTAGGACGCGCCGGTCTTGGCGGCAAGAGCCGGGCCGCCGCTGATGTGATCGGCGTGGCCGTGCGTATCAATCACCGTCCCGATGATCAAGCCCTTGTCGCGGGCCAAATTCAGATACGGATGCAGGTGGCGCAGGGCATCAACCACGATGGCCTTCCCCTCGCTGGCAATCACGTAGCTCAGGCACCCTCGCGCCGGACGGCTCACCTGGTAAACGGCCAGCTCGGGCGTCTCGACGATGGCCCGGATCGCGTAGTGCTCTCCCCAGGCCTTCATCCCACCCTGAAGAGTGGCGCTGGCGTATCCCAGCCGCCGCAACCCCTCCATTACAAACTCCGAGGTATCTCCCTTCGCGCACACGGCCAGGATCGGCAGGTCCTTGGGTAGTTGCTGGGCCAGACCTTGCTCCACGCTGGCGACGATGGAGTCCACCATCTCTTCTTTGCCGCCCAGTTCGAGCATCTCGAAATACGGGACGTTGATCGAGGGCAACGGGCTGCGGCCTTCCAGCCGGAACCTCTCGAACTCGTCGCGGTTGCGCACATCCAGGACGAAGAATTTCTCGCGCCGCTCCAGCCGTTCGAGAAGATTTCCCGTTGTCCAGACAGTCCCGTTGCTCGGTTCTGACATGTTGGTTCCCTTCAGTGGGAAGATACCACAGGCCATCCGTGCGGGGAGAGTCCTCCGGGCTTCCGCGAGCCCAAGGGCCGAGCGGAAACCCGGACTCACATTCTGCGTGGGCGAAGAGCCTGTCGAGCGAATCCGATCAGCCGGTTCGCTTCATCCTGAATTCGAGTTCGAGCAGTATCTTGTCTTCCACGCTCATCAGCCGCCCGATCGCCGGCTTGGTCAGGCCAAATTTGGCGAAGTCGAAAGTAGTCGTCGCGCGGCCGGCCACTTGTTGCGCGGAAAACGTCGCCACGCCGTTCCAGGTTACTTCCGCTTTCACGCCGCGGACGGTCATGTCGCCGATGAGCTGGAACCCCGCCTGTCCGTTCGCCGGGAACGGCGAGGGCAGACCCTGAATGCGGCGCGGCACAAATTCGACCATCGGGAATTTGTCGGTCTCGAGCGTGCGCGTGCGAATGAAATTATCGCGCATGTCTTGGTCGCTCTTCATGGTGCGCAGGTCAATGGTCAGCTTGGACTGCGCGCTATCAATGGAACCGTCCGGCGCGATCCGCAGGCTGCCCGTAATCGCTTCCGTCGATCCCGACGCATCACTCGGGAAATTGATGCCCACGAATTGCTCCTGCACCCGGTAGGACGCTCTCGTGCCCGGAGCTACTTCCAGCAAGATAGCCGCGCTGGGCGATGACGCCGGTGCCTGTACCTGCGCTTGAGCTGCCGTCGAAGGCAGCCTGCCCGCCAGAAGCACGCCCGTCGCGATTAGTATCACCACGCTTGCGATTGCTCGTCCCGCACCAATTCGCCTGTGATTCACTGCGCTTCCCTCCTCGGCCGAGGTTCAATTTTCCTGCGGTAACCGATGCACGGTGGCACACCCGCAGCACTAGCGTCCGATGCCCGCCTGGGATGACTGGTTGCCTCAAGCCGCGATGGCCGGCCTTATGGCGTCTCCTGGATGGAAATCAATTCGATCTCGAAAATCAGCGTCGAGTTGGGCTCGATGACGTTGCCCGCGCCGCGCTCGCCATAAGCCAGACCCGAGGGAATGAAAAACTGCCACTTCGAGCCGACCGCCATGAGCTGCACCGCCTCCCGGAATCCCGCGATTACAGCTTTCACCGCGAAGGTGGCCGGCATGGCCCCGTAGGAACTGTCGAACACCGTTCCGTTGATCAGAGTTCCGCGGTAGTGGCAGACCACGGTATCGGTGTCCGTCGGCTTCCTACCCTCCGCGGCTGTCAAAATTTTGTATTGGAGTCCACTCGGCAGGGTAACCACGCCCTCCTTCTTGGCGTTATCGGCCAGAAAGGCGTCCTCCGCTTTCTTGTTCTTTTCCAGCGCCGCCGTCCGGGCCGCTTCCTGCTTCAGTCGCATCTCGACCTGCAAAGCCTCGATCGCTGCGCCCATCTCGTCGCCGGTCATCAGCAGCTTTGCGCCCGCCAGCGCATCACGCACGCCCTTGGCCACCATCTCCGGGCTGACCTCAATCCCTTGGCTCTTGATGCCTGCCGCCACCTGCACTCCGATGGCGTAGCTCCGCTTGTCGTTCGGCGTCTGCGGCGCCGGCTCCTGAGCGTTCACTGGAACGGCCAGCAGCGCCAGTGCCCAACCCGCCATCCATTTCAGCTTCATCTGCCCTCCCGATTAAGCGGTCAATAATTGCGGGACTTGGAAATCATAACATCGTGAGACTAATTGGACGCTGTCGTCGGTGTCCGATCAGGCTACAACCACACTCACCTCGCCTTGCTCCTTGCGTGTCCTCCTGACCGTAATCTCGACGTCCTGTCCCAGGGCCGTGAGAAACTCCATCAGGCGCTCGACGGAAAAGCTGCCGGAACGATTCCGCATCAACGCCGAGACGTTGGGCTGCTGGATGCCGAGTATCTTCCCCGCTTCCGTCTGTGTAAGGCCGCGTTCCTTGATGAGGCGATAGATTTGCAGCGTCAGCCGTGCTTTCAGGAGTTCCTGCTCTGGATGCGGAAGACCCAGGTCGGCAAAGACGTTCCCACTGCTCATTGCTATCCGTGCTGGCTTTTTCAATTTAGTGGTCATGCTAGTTCTGCCTTTCTCTGTGGAACCGTTCGGCCACAGCCAAGCGGCGGTGGATGAGGTCGATGTCTTTCTTTGGGGTGGAGATTCCCTTCCTCGATTTCTTCTGAAAGACGTGCAAAACGTAGATCGCCTCCTCGAAGCGGACCGTATAGACGGCGCGCCACGTGTTGCCGTCGTGATCTGCGACAATCTCAACCACGGAACCCCCGCCAAAACCCTTTAGTGGCTTCGCCGCCGGATCTGTCTCACCGTGTTGGGCGGCATAGAGCGCCTTGCCGATGTCGCGCCGCACCTGGCGTGGGAACTCACGCAGGTCTCTGCGGCTGGAGCCGACCCAGATCAGCGGACGTTCCAACGCAGCCATTATATCAGTATTGGTCTATATATATAAACGGCACAGCAGCCGGCGCCTTCGCAGGCCGCCTTCTGAACTTCCGTGCCACAGCGATCGAGCGTCCGCTGCGCCGTCGCACAAAGCGCGGCGTGACGAGCTACGGTTCGATCCCCGCCGCAGTGAACAACGCCTTGGCCGCCGCGCTTCCCAAATAGCGCACGAATGTCCGGGCCACTTCCGCGCTCGTAGCAGCCGCCATCGGCGCCGCAGCGTAGGAGGTGTAGTTCTGCACTTCCGCTGGCAGCGGCCCAACCAGCCGCAAGCCCTCGTCGCGGTGGAGCAGGATATCGGGAATCGCGCCGAAGCCGATCTCGCGGCCCCGGCCCTTCAGCACGTGCTCATGGACGGCCGTGCCATCGGCATAGCGGGTGATCTTGCCTTCGATCTGCTCGGAGATGCCCATGTTCTTGAAGAGCGTCTCGAGGTACACGCCAGTGGAAGCGCGGTTGAACACCAGCGATTCCGCGGACAACAATGACTGCTTCAGGGCCTCGGCGCTTGAGATGTCGGGCACCGGCGCGCCCGCGCGCACTGCCACGCCCACTCCCACCCGCCCCACCGTCACGCGTTCCCCTAGCTTGCCGGCCTTGGCCAGCTCGTCCAGAACCGAGGGCGGCGCAATGACCACGTCAAACGTCTCTCCGCCGCCGGCGCGCGCGGCGATCTGCGGCGCCGTGGCATACGTAATCTTCACCGTGTGACCGCTCTGTCTCTCAAACGCTGCCGCGGCAGCCGCGAGTCCCGGCTGGACGGCGCCCGCACTCAGCACCGTGATCTCCGCCGCGGCCACCGCTTGCGCAAAGAGCGCAATGGCTGCTAGACCCAGGATCGCCGTCCTCTTCTTCATTCCCCGCCTCCAGTCTCCACCCGCGTACACTCTAATGATTTCCGTACCGTTCGACAATCTGCCTCTCCCGTGGCTCCCGTCTGCTGTGCGAATTCCCGCTTGGGTGATAGAATCCCACCCCTGCGCCATGGATTTTGACCAGCTCAATACCTTCGTCGAAGTCGCCAAGCACGGCAGCTTCTCTCTGGCGGGCCGCAAGGTCTTCCGCTCACAGTCGGCCGTGAGCGCGCAGATCCGCCAGCTCGAGCAGGAGTACGGCCAAAAACTATTCGGGCGGCTGGGCAAATCCGTGCGCCTCACTCCTGCCGGCGAAGTGCTCTTCCAGTACGCCACGCGCTTCCTAGCCATTCGCCAGGAATCGCTGCGCGCGGTGGCCGATCAATCCGCCACGCCGCGCGGCCTGCTGGCCATCGGAGCCAACGAGGCCACCTGCTTGTACGTGCTGCCCGACGTCTTCGCAAAATACCAGCGCCTCTATCCCGGCGTGCAGATCAGCATCTATCGCAATTTCAGCCACAAAATCCTGCAGCGCGTCGAGGACGGCACGATTGACCTGGGCGTGGTCACCCTGCCGGTGAAATCCTCCAGCCTGCGCGTCCATCCCATTTATCGCGACCGTGTCGTGCTCATGGTCAGCCGCAAAAATCCCCTGGCCAAACTGAAAGCCGCCACCGCCAAGGATATCGCCAGCCAGCCGCTGATCTTTCCAAAAACGGGCTTCACCCGCCAGGTGCTCGACAAATATTTCCGCCCCTACATCTCGGAAATGCGCATCGCCATGGAGCTGCCCAGCGTCACCATGATCAAGCGCTTTGTCGGCGCCAATCTCGGCGTCTCGCTCATCACCGAAAGCTACGCCAGCGACGACGTCAAGGCAGGCCGGGTCCGGCTCATCCCGCTCAAGGACGTCGAGATGTGGCGCGAGCTGGGCTTGGTCTACCGCCGCGACCGCCACCTGCCTCGCGCCGCCAGCGCCTTCGTGGACATGATCCGGCAGGCGGGAATCACCTCAGCCGGGTAAGCAGCACCCGCCTTCCCAGGGGAATTGTGACCACCGAAGCTCCGCCTCGCGAAAGACAACGCCGAATCCGCCGCCGCAGAAGCGCGCCCGGCGCTCCCCCGGGAACGCTGCTGCCCGACCCCAACGCCCCGCGCCCCGTCATGCACGTGATGGCTTACGGCCCGGCCGAATTCGTCGAACAGGAGATTCCTTCGGCGGATGCCATCGGGCCCTTCCTCGGCCAATGGCCCGTCATCTGGGTCAACGTGGACGGTTTGGGGGATGCGGACGCCGTCCGCAAAATCGGCGAGATATTCGGCCTCCACCCGCTGGCTCTCGAGGACGTCATCAATGTCCATCAGCGGCCCAAGGTCGAACCCTACGAAAAGTATTTCTTCATCGTCATGCAGATGTTGCTCACGGGTGAAGTGCTGGATACCGAACAGTTGAGCTTGTTCTTGGGCGCCAACTTTGTGATCACATTTCAGGAGCGTCCCGGCGGTGACTGTTTCGCGCTGGTTCGCGAGCGCATCCGCAAAAACCACGGGCGCATTCGCGCGGCCGGTCCGGATTACCTGGCCTACTCTCTGCTCGACGCCGTGGTGGACAACTACTTCCCCGTCCTGGAGCGCTACGGCGAGCGCCTGGAAACCGTCGAGCAAGAAGTGGTCACTCAGCCCCGCAGCGAAACGCTCGCCAGGATTCACGACATCAAGCGCGACCTGCTGCTGCTCCGGCGCGCCGTCTGGCCCATGCGCGAGGCCCTTAATTCCCTGCTGCGTGACGACACGCCCTTTATCGTCCGCGAGACGCGCACCTACCTGCGCGATTGCTACGACCATTCCGTCCGCATCATTGACATCCTTGAAACCGACCGCGAGACCTCCTTCGGCCTGCTGGAAACTTACCTATCGAGCGTCAGCAACCGCATGAACGAGGTCATCAAGGTGCTCACCATCATCACCACCATCTTCATGCCTCTGACGTTCATCGCCGGCATCTACGGCATGAACTTCGCCCACATGCCCGAGCTCAACTGGCCCTGGGGCTATCCGCTGGTCATGGGCCTGATGGCAGTGATCGCCGCCGGCATGCTGTTGTATTTCCGCCGCAAACGCTGGCTGGGGTAGCGCCCGCGCACGTGGAACGCCGCCGCCGTTTCACCTTGCCACCGACCCGGCCTAGCTGCTAGCCTTCTGAGTGGAGTTGGACTCGTCACTTTCTTCCTGGGTGCTGCAATGGCAAAACGGAGCAAGACGCAAAGGCGAAGACTGACCATCGAGGAAGCCGCACGCAAGCTTACAGCGATTGCGGAGAAACATTTGTCTGCCTTACCCGAGGAAGAACAAGAGACAAGAGTCGCGGCGTTTGCGCGGGTAGACTTCAAGAAACGCCGTGAAAGTCACGCCAAATCTTCAGGGACCGGGCATACTCGGGGCTCCCGGGCAACTGCCCGAGCTCGCCGATAAGCGCCTGTTTGAAGCGTTCTTCATCGCCAAACTCCAGAGCCTCCCTGAACTTCTTGAGAAGCGTAATTCGCCGCCTTTCGGCAGCGATGTCGCGCGGCCGGCGCCCCCGGCGCTTTTCACCCTCCATTACATCGCGAATTTCTGGGTCGTCCAACACAGGAACAAACTAGCATGAGGCGAAGACTTCATCCACCAACTAGTCAATCGAAACCCGAGTGTCGTTAGCGCATGAAATGAATTGGCACATGCCGGTGGAAGGCATGGGACCCATACCGGGGGCCCGCCTAGGCAGGTGGAGCGGGAGGCGGAGCTCAGCGCGCGGACAGACTCACCGGCACATTTATCGTGAACACGAAACGCTGGCCGTCGCGGCTGACGTTTTTCCACTGGTACGGCTGTCCGACCAAGGGCAAGGGGCCCGGTAACTTGAAAAGAAGCCTGGGCGTCTCCGCCTGAAACGTGGGAGTGGTGGTAACGTCTACGGCCATCACCTCCCAATCGGGGGTCAGGTAGTACATCTCCTTGCCGTCCTGCCGCCAGAAGATCATGCCCAAGGCGCCCGCTTTGGAAACCTGCACCGGTTTTGCGCTTCCCGCGCCGGCCTCGGGATTACTGGCATTAAACTGGCGCACATAGACCTCATATCCCTCTGCATCGAGCTCGAGCTCGGCCGAAGTCTTGAACTCGTCCGACAGGTGGGCCATGAAGCGGGAATCGGGGGAAAGCCGGCCCTGGAGCACGTGGTACTCCTCGCGCAGCCAGTCAATCCCTTCCCGCTCAAGAGCTTTCTGATTTCCACTGAGCGGCACCACCATCACGACATCTCCCGCGGTGATGGTCAGGAACTTTCCGTCCGCCGACCAGTCCGTCAGCGCTGTGCCGCCGTTCGGCGTGTACTGAAGCTGATACAGTTGCTCTTCATTGCCAGTTCCGTCCCAAGCCTTTCGATAGATGCTGGCGATGCTCCCGCGCGTCGAACCATAGGCCACCTGACTGCCGTCCGGAGACCAGATAGGGGATCGATCCAGTGAGGTGTCATTCGTCACTGGAGTGCCCTTGCCCGAGGCCACGTCGAACGCCCAGATGTCCACGTTGTTCGTCCCTGGATCGGCCCTCACGACCGCCACCCTTGTTCCGTCCGGTGAGAGCGCCAGATTGCCGTAACGACCAGGTTCCCCCACCTTGCTCAGAACTTTCCCTTGGCGGTCGAACACAGTGATCTGCTGAAGCGGAGGCGCATGGGGCACGGCGATCACTACTCGCTGCCCGTCGCGGCTGACACTGTTATTCGCACCATTGATGGTGACCGCCTCCGGCAGGCGGAACAGCAACTTCGGCTTTCCGAATTTGAACGTGGGAACGGTGCTGACCTCCACCACCATCACGCCTCGATCTGCGGTCAAATAGTACATTTCCTTGCCGTCCCGCCGCCAATAGGCCGGGATCCGGGCACCTTGGTCAGACACTTGCCACGGCTCCGCAGCCGTTGTAGCCCCCGCGCCTGCCGATGGGTCGAACGGCCGGACATAGACTTCAACTTTTCCGGACTGGTCCGACCTGTAGGCCAGGAAGCGGCTGTCGGGAGAAAGGCGCGGCCCCCCCAGCTGAGACTCACTGTGAAAGACCACAATGGGTTTGCGCTCCCCATCGCCAGCGAGCGGCAGCGCGTACAAAGTTCCTCCCGAAGTAAGGTCCGACGTGTGGAAACTCAGGAAACGTCCGTCCAGCGACCAGTCGCTGAGTGTCATCCTCCCGCCGGGATCCTGGTACAGGAGTTCCTCGGTTCCCTCTCCGTTCGAAGCTTTTCGGTACAGACCGAAAGAACCGCCGCGCAAAGCACTATAAGCGACCTGCCTGCCGTCCGGAGACCAGACCGGCGACTGCGCATCCTCGTCCGTGTCCCTTTGATTGGAGGTGATCCGTGTGCTCTTCCCCGTGGCCACATCCAGCACCCAGAGGTCCACGGTTTCGCTCTCTAAGTCGCTCTTGATCACGGCCAGGCGTGTCCGGTCCGGCGAGAAGGCCAGCCAGTTGTAAATCGCACGCTCCCCGACCGTGGCCACTACCTTCCCTTGGCGGTCGAATACGGTAAGTACTCGAGCCTGGGCCTCAAACTGTTGGGCGATCCGTCTGGCCCTCACGGCTTGGTCGCTGGCTGTGGCAGGGGCCGCCGCCTGGCCCAGGCCAGGCATCGGAGCCAGCAGCAGGGCCGCAGACAGGGCAGCCGTCGCCATCACCATCGCAACCTGGTAAGTATTCTTCACGTGTAATCCTCCTTCGCTAATCGCGGATTTGCCCGGGAACGCCAATCTCCCGATTGGCGTTTAGCCAAGCGCCCGCCCTCAGGCTTGGCGGGAGAATGGCGTTCCCAGGGAGCCACCCGCAAACTGGCCCCATACTCCGACTTCAACAATTATTCGGACATAATGACACAACCTTCCCCTCCGGCAGGGTGATGATCCGTATAAGACCGCGGAGAGAGCCGTCCCGGGCGCGGCTGGCTTCCACTTTAACGGTCTTGCCGACGGCGTTCTCGAAATCGGTCTTGCCGACATTCAGGTTTCGGAGGGAGTTCGGCGCCGGTCCCTCGAACGACCATGTCTCCGCCTGGCCCTGGTCGCTCCTCGCTTCCACAAACAAGTAGATGTGGGGATTCCTCCAGTCCAACTTGGTGAGCGTGCCGGTCCGTGTGAACCGCCGGTTGAAGTCGAACAGCGTCGACATATTGTGATGCGCCGACGCCGCACCCGCCGCCAGCATGACCCCCAGGGCAATGGATACAGTAATTCTGTAGTTCACGAAGATGCTCCTTCGATTGGCCTTCTTTTGTCTCGAAGCGGGACAACCCGCCGGGACGGTTGAGTGCGGGCGATGGCACGACGTTATTCCTAAGGGTCGTGTCTGTCAAGCAGCCGAAAAGACGGCTTTTTCTGTGCGTCTGCTCACCGTCAACTTGACACTTCTTCGCCCAAACTGCTAGTTTGAAAGCGTTCTGATAGAGGCGCGGAGGCCATCAGTAGCCGGGCCGGCGGTTCCGAGATGCTTCGGAGGCTCGCGCGAAAGGGGCAAGCAAATCTCCGCCGAAATCGCCGCCGGAAGCTGGCTCCGCGGCGGTTGGGGGGCCGGGAGAAGACCCGCCCACTGTCATCCGTTGCAAGACGGATGGAGCGCTATCGGGAAGTGCAGAAACTCGAGTCAGTCTCCTCGCGGCTTCTCCTTCTCCACCTCCATCCTGCTTGTTTGACGCCACTTGAATCGAGCAGGCGCATGAACGTATTCGAGCTGACGCGCGCGCTGGTGGACATCGAGTCCGTCACCAACCACGAAGCCCCCGTGGGCGAGTACCTCTTCGGCTATCTCTCGCGCCTGGCCGCAGGCACCGGAGGTCGCGTCGAACGCTGCCCGGTCAAGGCGGATCGCTTCAATCTGTTCGCGCACTGGGGCGAGCCGGTGGTCACGCTCTCGACGCACATGGACACCGTGCCGCCCTTCTTTCCCGCGCGCGAAGACGCCGACTGCATCTGGGGCCGCGGCTCGGCCGACGCCAAGGGCATCATCGCCTCGATGATCGTCGCCGCCGAAGGACTGCTGGCCGCGGGCGTGCGCAATTTCGGCTTGCTGTTCGTGGTAGGCGAAGAGCGCAATAGCGCCGGCGCCTACGCCGCGGCGAAAGACCCGCGCGGCTCCCGTTACCTCATCAACGGCGAGCCCACCGAAAACAAGCTGGCCGCCGCGACCAAGGGCGTGCTGCGCTACGAGATCACCGCTCACGGCAAACTGGCCCATTCCGCCTATCCCGAATTGGGCGAATCCGCGATTGACAAACTGCTGGACGCGCTCGAACGCGTCCGCCGGATGCCTTTGCCCACGGACCCGCTTCTCGGCGCCACCACGCTCAATATCGGCGTCATCGCCGGAGGCCGCGCGCCCAACGTCGTGCCGGACGCAGCCACGGCGGAAATCTCCATTCGCCTGGTGGACGATCCGGCGCCGGTCCGCGAAGCCATGCTGCGCGCCGTTGGAAAACTGGCCGAGGCGCGGGAGGTCTTGTTCACGCCGGCGATTCGCTTTGAGCCGCTGGACGGCTTCGAGACCACCGTCGTCGCTTTCACCACCGATGTCCCCTCGTTTGACGGCTCCTGGGGCAAGCCTTTCGTGCTGGGACCGGGCAACATCCACGTCGCCCACACCAGCGAGGAGCGCGTCGAAAAACGCGCGCTGGCCGAAGCGGCGGAAATATATCAGCGCATGGTGCGTCATCTTTTGGCGGCGCATGAAAGCTCGGCAGCGGCAAGGCAGCGGTGAAGCGACTATGAATCTCGCGATTGTGGGCTACGGAAAAATGGGCCGACTGGTGGAACAGTTGGCGCCGAGCTACGGCTTTGCCGTGCCGCTGCACCTGGACATCGAAGACAACGTCAACGGCGCCGGCATCACCCGCGACCGTTTTCGCGGGATTGACGTGGCCGTGGAATTTTCCACGCCCGAGGCCGCGCTCGGAAATATCGAGCGGCTGGCGGCCATCGGCGTGAACACCGTGGTGGGCACGACTGGCTGGAGCGAGCACGCCGCCCACGCGCGAGCAGCCGTGGAAAAAGGCGGCATCGGCCTGGTCTGGAGCCCGAATTTCTCGATCGGCGTGAATGTCTTCATGCATCTGGTTGCGGAAGCGTCGCGCCGCTTCGCGCCATATCAGGAATACGGCGCGTGGGGCTGGGAGATTCACCACGCTACCAAGAAAGACGCGCCTAGCGGCACCCTGCTGAAGCTGGTCGAGGAGATGAAAAAAGCCGATCCGCGCCGATCCGTGGACATGAGCTCCAGCCGCGCCGGCGCGCATCCCGGCACGCACGAAATCGGGTTCGATTCCGCCGCGGATACGATTACGCTGCGCCACACGGCGCGCAACCGCGAAGGCTTCGCGCGCGGCGCGCTCGAGGCGGCGCGCTGGGTGGCCGGCAAAAAGGGATTTTTCGAGTTTCGCGAAATTCTGTTTGGGAACGGGTCCGGGCTGCACTTGCAGCCCGGACAAGATAATTTGTGAAGCAGTGAGGAGGCGGCCATGGCAATAGCTCCAATCTACAGCGGGTGCGGGACCGCGCTGGTGACTCCGTTCGGGCAGGATCTTTCGCTCGACGAGGAGGCCCTGCGCCGGCTGGTGCGGCGGCAAATGGATGCCGGAATCAACTTCCTGGTGCCCTGCGGGACCACCGGCGAAAATCCCACGCTCAGCCACGAAGAGCATTTGCGCGTGGTGGACATTACGATGGAAGAGGCCGCCGGGCGCGTGCCCGTGCTGGCCGGCTGCGGCGGTTACAACACCGCCGAGATTATCGAGCTGGCCAGAGAACTCGAGTCCATGCGCGTGAGCGGACTGCTGTCGGTCACGCCCTATTACAACAAGCCGACCCAGGAAGGGCTCTACCAGCATTACGAGACCATCGCCGAGGCCGTCTCGATTCCCATCGTGCTATACAACGTGCCCGGCCGGACCAGCGTCAACCTGGAACCCGCGACGGTGCGGCGCCTGGCGCACATCGAAAACATCGTGGCCGTCAAGGAAGCCTCCGGCAACATCGCCCAAATCGGCGCCATCTGCGCGCAAGTGCCGGAGCGATTCACAGTGCTCTCGGGCGACGACGTGGTCACGCTGCCGACGATCGCGCTCGGCGGACGCGGCGTGATCTCCGTGGTGGCCAATGAGATTCCGGCGGAGATGACGCAACTGGTGCGGCTGTGCCTCGAGGGCCGGTTCGAGGAGGCGCGCATTCTGCAACGCAAGTATCTGCCGCTGATGGAAGTGAATTTCGCGGAGTCCAATCCCATCCCGGTGAAAACGGCTCTGGCGGCCATGGGATTGATCGAGCCGGTGTGGCGGCTGCCGCTGTGCCCGCCGCGTCCGGAAACCAGGGATAAAATTCTGGGCGTGCTGGAATTGCTGGGGCTGGCGGGGGGCAAGCATGTTGCAAGGGTCAATTGAGGCTCTCTTCGATCGCCCGCCGGAGCGCTATAGCGACGAGCATACGCGGCTTTTCCAGCAGTTCATCGAGGCGCTGAATTCCGGCGCCGTGCGCGCGGCCGAGCCGGATGCGGCTTCTTCCTGCGGCTGGCGTGTCAACGGCTGGGTGAAGAAAGGAATCCTGCTGGGATTCCGCATGGGCGCCGTGGTGGAGATGTCCGCGAATGGCGCGGGTGCGCGGCAGCCGTTTTTCGACAAGGCCACCTATCCGGTGCGCAAGCTGACGCTTTCGAGCGGCGTGCGGCTGGTGCCGGGCGGATCGAGCATTCGCGACGGCTGTTACATCGGCAAAGGCGTCACCTGCATGCCGCCGATGTTCATCAACGTGGGCGCGTACGTCGGCGATCAGACCATGGTGGATTCGCACGCGCTGGTGGGGAGTTGCGCGCAGGTGGGAAAGGGCTGCCACATTTCGGCGGCAGCGCAGATCGGCGGAGTGCTGGAGCCGGTGGGCGCGCTGCCGGTGATTATCGAAGACGACGTGCTGGTGGGCGGGAATTGCGGCGTGTACGAAGGCACGGTGGTGAAGCGCGGCGCGGTGCTGGGCACGGGCACGATTCTGAATCGCTCGACTCCGGTGTACGACGTGGTGCGCGGGGAGATTTACGCTGCGCGCGGCGATGAACCGCTGGTGATACCGGAGAAGGCCGTGGTGGTGGCCGGGGCGCGCCCCATTACGCACGGCAAAGGCAAAGAGTGGGGCCTTTCGCTGTATGCGCCGGTGATCGTGAAGTATCGCGACGAGAAGACCGATTTGCGGACACAGCTCGAAGACCTGCTGCGGTAACTTTTTCTCCCGCCGATAATTCCCTACCGGGTGTTTTACAAAAGAGCGCGCAAACGCGTGAGAACAGGGGAGTTGACAGGGGCACGACGCGCGCAGGAGCGCGCAAGAACATGAAAACAAAGGGCCGACATTGTGCGCAGTGGACGACAACCCGAGTGCGGACGGGGGAAGGGGAGGGTGTTTCGAGGAGAAAGGGGATGAAGGACCCGGCGTCATGCGCGACGTTAGCACAGGGTACCTGGAATGTCAACAGTATATTTACTATTTAGGTCATTCGAACGGGCTGGATCCGGTTCGAACGATGTGGAACACGATCGGCATTTGAATCGCCCAAGGAGCTAAACACAGAGGGCACAGAGTCTGCACAGAGGGCACAGAGGCAGAAGAGTTCGACTTCGTTCCCTTCGGCAGCCTCAGGCAAGCAGGGCGAGGGAGTTACGCGGCGCGGCGGGCAGGGCCTGACGAAACGGAGGGATTCCTCGTCGTCCGCCAAAATGCCGGCGGACTCCTCGGAATGACGCCTCCGGCGTCAGTTCAGCGCGACGGTGCGCCAGTCGCCGCGGATGATGGCTTCGCGGATTTGGGATGCGCTGCGGCCTTCCTTGTGCAGCTTATCGGCCAGGAGGGCTTCCTGGATGCAAACCGAGCAGGCCGAACCGTGCAGATCGGCGTAGCAATCGAGCAGGCCGCGGTGGCCGGCGGTTCTCGAACAGTAGCAGTAGCACGGCTGCTGGGCGAGCGTGCCGGGAATTTCCTTCGCCACCTGATAGGCGCGGGCGATGATGGGATGCGGGAATTGGCTGGGCGGAAGCGTCGCCGGATAGGGCTGCGCGGCTTCGGCGCTGGCGAAGTAGGACGGAATCGTCTCGGGCGTCACGGCCGGCTCCATGAGGGAGTGGGCGTCCATCGGCATCATGGGAGGAGCCGCGGGAGCCGTCGCCGAAGCGGGCGGCTGCGGAGGCACCTGCGGCGTCTGTTGACGCGAGGCCCAATAAACGGTACCGGCTATGAATACGCCCAAAACCAGCAGCAGCGTCCAATTGGTTTTCCCCCGGCTGGGCCCTTCGCGGCGCTTGTCGGTCATGTTCTCCCTCCAGCAGTCGGATGGACGGTCATGGGCGATTTCCGCCCGGAACTATCTTATCAAATGGAGAGGCGTTCTGTTTGATCCTGAGCAGTATCGGGCACGGGCACGGGCGATTCGGAGCGGCGCCAGATGGCCGCCAGCAGGCTGCCGATGAGAGAGTGAAACAGGCTGGAGATGGCGCTGGGGATGGCCACCAGGGGATCGGCGAAATTCTGGCGGGCGAGAACCACGCCCAGGCCCGAGTTTTGCATGCCGACTTCG
>Ga0214473_10001146_pt1 | contig 35777 bp, 38 predicted proteins | sample RVTome_7_FD_203509 | JGI IMG/M metagenome (GOLD analysis project Ga0214473, IMG submission 203509) | Soil microbial communities from uranium-contaminated site in the Upper Colorado River Basin, Wyoming, United States - RVT98D197 | ecosystem: Environmental > Terrestrial > Soil > Contaminated >... | reverse complement strand
TTGTCTGGCGCGCCGTCGCAGTCGGCACCTCTTGCTGCACGTCCTTTGGCTCTTCGCGGCGCACGCTTCTGCTACGTACCAGTCGCGGCACTCGCAGCAGCGCCGCCGCCGTCCGCCCTTGCCGAGCATATGTGTCATCCACCGACGCTCGCACCTCGCCAACCCCGCCGCGAGCCTCGCCACAAACTACGATCGGGTGGATCTCCTCACCGCCCCAAGGTGGCTCTCAGATTGGCCGCCGCCAAAGTCCTGAGGTGGCGGCGTGGCTGAGCAGTGTGTTGAAAGGACACTACCAGTATTACGGTGTCCCATTCAATTCACGAGCGATGTCTAGCTTCCGACGAGAGGTGGTACGTCTCTGGTACAAAGCCCTGCGGCGCCGAAGCCAGAAGACCAATCTCACCTGGGATCGGATGTGTCGCCTACAGAAGTGGCTACCTCAACCGCGAATCGTCCACCCATATCCCGAAGACCGACTGTGCGTCAGAACCTGAGGCAGGAGCCGGATGCGGTAGTGCCGCAAGTCCGGATCTGTGCGGGGGGCGGCTCGTGAGAGCCGTCCCTACCGCGACCTTCGTCGGTCGGCGCGTCGGGGAAAGCCGAGTCTACCGTGGGCTTAACCATTACGTGCCCGATCCCAGGGGGCAGTCCTTGAAAGTAGAATCGAGCTGTTTCAACGCGCGCCCACCTGCCCCGATCGGCCCGCGGAGACACGACCGCTTCCCGCTCCACACGGGCCGCCCGACCCACCTGCGTGAGCACCACCGACACCCCCGGCCGTGGCTGCAGCGCCTGGCGGCCGACGACCTCCTGCCGCCCGCTACGGTGTGGGGGAGCGCCATCAAGACAGGCTTCGGGAGAATGGACATTCTAGGTACGTACTGTATAGCAGTTGTCGCGTATTATTCTATAAGGCATACTCGATCCGACAAGATTGGGGAGCCCGGCGAGCGCTGCGGGCAGCGGCGTCGGGATCCATTTGCTACTGGTACACCGGTGTGCACGGAGTGCCCGGTACGCTCAGAGTGCTACCGTGGAGACAGCGGGGCGCGTCAGATCACGATTGCCTTCGAACGCTTGCCGTGGATCGACCCGGCTCATCCACAGCTGTCGTTGCGTTTCCAGAAGGAGATGGCGCTACGCACGGCTATTGAGCGAGTCCACAAGCAGATGAAGTACGACCTCGGAAGTGAGGAGCTCAGCAAGCGCGGCAACGACGCCTTTCAGGCGCGACTCGACAAGACGCTGTTGGCTACGCACATCCTGTTGCGCCACGTTCACAACCAGCGCTAAGCCATCCTCGCTCCAAGTCTCTTCTCACCGCGATGCGCAGCACTTCGCAGGCTGGCGTGCGCGCGCGTCACGCGACTTTTTGCCCCCGCCCGCAAACTGTCGGCCGAAAACATCATCTACCTGAGGCAGCCTGCTTCGTGGTTGACAATGAAGCGATGTTCGACCGAGAGCCCGCGCATTTATGCGTGGGCTCGATAATGCGTCCGCTCTTCGTCGTCGGAGTAAATCTCATTGGTGTGTTGGTGCTGTACTGGGCACCGCAACATATCCCGGTGGTCCTCGGAACTATCTCGTTCTTTTGGATCGAACTGCCGGAGACTGCGCCCCGGTTCAGTCTCGCCTGGGAATTGACGAGCGTGTGCGTCGGATTTTTGATCGCGCTGGCCTTCGGAATCTTTCTGCTTGTTCGTGGCGAGGTGTTGGCAACATGGGTGCCGCTTTCCGAGACGTCATCATCACTGCCCAACATCCAAGCTGCGCAACTGCTCAGGCTTGGCATCATTATCGCCGGGGTGCTGGTCGCGGCCGACGCTGCAAGCCGTTAGGCTTGCGGGATCATCCCATGTACACTGGGAACGCATGAAGGTCCTGCGAGTTTACGTGGACACCTCGGTGTTGGGAGGATGCTTCGATGCCGAGTTTGAGCGGTGGTTAACCGGGCTCATGGAGGATTTCTGCCAGCGGCGCTTTCGTCCTGTGTTCTCGGAGGTCACTGCCGCCGAGGTACTCCCCGCGCCGGATCCGGTTCGCGATCTCTACGCCGAAGTCCTGGACTTGGGCGCGGAGATCCTACCCGTAACCCGCGAAGCTTTGACGTTGCGGGCGAGCTACCAGGCTCGCGGGGTGCTGGGGAGCCGCTTCGAGAACGACATGCTCCACATTGCCGTGGCGACCATCGGGGACGTGGACGTCCTCGTCAGCTGGAACTTTCGCCACATCGTGCGGCTCGATAAGATTCGTCTATTCAATGCCGTCAACATCGAGCAGGGATACAAAGCACTCACGATCTACTCGCCGCAGGAGGTGACCATCCATGGCCGAGACCCAAGCGATCAAAGCAGTTGAGTTGGTGCGCAAGATTCGCGACGAGCAAGCTGCGGCTCTGGCGGGCAAGTCCGAGGACGAGGTGTTGGCCTTCTTTCACCGGGCGGCTGAGACCGCGCGGGAGGATGCCCGCGGGCGCAAGCAGCGCCGGCCAGTAAGTTCGCAGACTGCCTAACAACGCCGATCCAGCCGACGCGGCTAACGCGCCGCGCGGCTCATCGCCAAGCCGTTAGGCTGGCACAAGGCGCATGAAGCGGTCTGAACTAACATGTGTGAGCCAGCCAATGGTCAGGCGCAAAACCAGCTCGGCAGAGTGATACGACGCCAAGGGCGGCCCGCGCGGGCTGGAGCGCTTTGTTCGGCCATGGTCTGATCCACCATCAGTTGATCCGGCGTTGAAAAAACGTAAGGCGTCGCCACCGGCCCAGCGACCCGTCTTGGCAATCGACAGGCTCTGCTGTAAGTTTCATTCACCACGTTAGAAGAGAAATCTCATGCCCGCACGGCACGGGGAGGGTCGTGGCGGGACTGGGCAGGGGGGGCGACTGATAAGGAGGACCTTGATGCGCACAGCGCTGTCTTCGCTTTGCCTTGCAACTCTGACGCTCGCGACCACGCCGGCGGCGTGGGCCGCTGGTGCAACCATAAACGGCACCGTCACCTACCAGGGGAAGGTGCCGACACTGAAGCCCCTATCCATGGACGCCGACCCGGCCTGTGCGAAGAAGCACCAAGCACCGGTGCCGAACGAGGCTCTTGTCCTCGGCAGCGGCAACAGCATGGGAAACGTCGTCGTCAGGGTTGTGAGTGGCCTGCCGTCTGGCAAAACGTGGCCCGCGCCCAAGGACCCCGTGACCCTCGACCAGGTGGGCTGCATGTACAAGCCACACGTCATGGGGCTTATGGTCGGTCAGCCGTACAAGATACTGAACTCCGATGGCATTCTGCACAATGTCCACGCCCTCCCCAAGGTCAACTCGGCGTTCAACAAGGCCATGCCACCCACGGTGAAAGAGACCCAGACGAGCTTCGACAAGGAAGAGGCCTTCTTCCAGATCAAGTGTGACGTCCATCCCTGGATGAGCGCATACGTCGGTGTGTTTACACACCCCTTCTTTGCGGTCACAGGGCCGGACGGCAAGTTTAGCATTTCGGGACTCGACCCTGGGACCTACGACGTCGAGGCCTGGCACGAGAAGCTGGGCACGCAGAAGGCGACGGCCACCGTGGCGGCGGGCGAAACCAAGAGCACGGCCTTCACCTTCAGCCCGCCGGCTGCAAAGTAGAAGAGCGGTGAGGAGCTAACCGATGCAGCAGGCGCGAAACGCCACTGCGCATGAGCCTCATCATGCGGAGTTGGGCTTCTGGCGACGGTACGTCTTCGCAACCGACCACAAGGTGATCGGAATACAGTACGCCATCACGGGCCTGCTCTTTCTGCTGTTCGGCTTCAGCCTGATGATGCTGCTGCGTTGGCAGTTGGCGTACCCGGGCAGCCCATTGCCGTGGCTGGGCGCGATCCTGGGCGAGGCCCGGATGCCGGCTGGCACGATGTTGCCGGAATTCTACAACGAGCTGGGCGCGATGCACGGGACGATCATGGTCTTCCTGGGGGTGGTGCCGCTCGCCGTCGGCGGGTTCGGCAACTTCGTGCTGCCGCTGCAGATTGGGGCGCCGGACATGGCCTTCCCGCGCATGAACATGATGAGTTATTGGATCTACTTTCTCGGCGGCCTGACCATGCTGCTGAGTTTTCTGGTGCCCGGCGGCGCCGCCCAGTCGGGCTGGACGTCTTACTCGCCACTCGCCGAGCTGGCGGGAACCGGACAGACGATGTGGCTCATCGGCATGATCTTTCTGATCACCTCGTCCCTGCTCGGGGCCATCAATTTCATTACGACCACCATCCAGCTCCGGGCTCCGGGCCTGAGCTTCTTCCGCTTCCCGTTCTTCTGTTGGACGCAGTTCGTGACCGCCTTCCTCCTGCTCCTCGCCTTCCCGCCGCTCGAGGCCGCGGGGATCCTGCAGCTCATGGACCGGGTCGCCGGGACGAGCTTCTTCTTGCCGAGCGGGCTCGTGGTCAGCGGTCAGCCGCTGGCGGTGAGCGGCGGCGGCAACCCGCTGCTCTGGCAGCACCTGTTCTGGTTCTTGGCACATCCCGAGGTCTACGTGCTCATTCTGCCCGGCATGGGTATCGTCGCGGAGGTCATCGCCAACAACACGCGCAAACCCCTCTGGGGCTATCGCAGCATGGTCTACTCGGTGATTTTCATCGGCTTCATGTCGTTCGTGGTATGGGCGCACCACATGTTTCTGACGGGAATGGGGACGGTGATCTCGGCCTTCTTCCAGCTGACGACCATGATCATCTCTATTCCGTCGGTGATCATTCTCAGCTCACTGTTCATCTCGCTATGGGGCGGGGCGATCCGCTTCAACACGCCAATGCTCTTCGCGCTCGGGTTCCTCCCCATGTTCGGGATCGGCGGGCTCACGGGGCTGCCGCTCGGGCTAAGCGTCTCCGACATCCCGCTGCACGATACCTGGTACGTGATCGGCCACTTCCACTACGTCGTCGCTCCGGGAACGATCTTCGCGCTGTTCGCGGGAATCTACTACTGGTACCCGAAGGCGACGGGACGAAAGATGAGCGAGTCGCTCGGAAAACTGCACTTCTGGGGCTCGTTGCTCTTCATGAACGTGCTGTTCATGCCGATGTTCGTCATGGGGCTCGCCGGGGTGTCGCGGCGTCTGTTCGACGGCGGGGCGAGCTATGCTTTCGCGGCGCCGGTGCTGCACCTCAACCAGGTATCGTCCTGGGGCGCGTGGCTGCTGGCAGTCGCGCAGATCCCGTTCGTCATTAATTTCTTCTGGAGCCTGCGGCGCGGAGAGAAAGTGGCAGACAACCCGTGGGATGCCACAACCCTCGAGTGGGCGGCGCCCTCGCCCCCGCCGCACGGCAATTTCCTCAAACTCCCAGAGGTCTTCCGCGGGCCGTATGAGTATAGCGTTCCAGGTCATCGGCGAGACTTCCTGCCGCAGTGCGAGCCCGCGGAGAGCTGACATGGAGATCCCGTACACCGTCGAGCTGCGCGAAGACACCGGGCTCAATAACGGCAAGATCGGCATCTGGCTGTTCCTGGCCTCGGAGGTCATGCTGTTCGGTGCCCTGTTCGCCTCGCTCATCTTGCTGCGTATGGGGGCGGCGCACTGGCCGCACGGTGCCGAGCTCCTCAACGTCCCCCTGGCCACGTTCAACACCGTTGTTCTGATCAGCTCCTCGGTGACGATGGTGATGTCCTGGACATCGCTGATGCGCAAGGATTTCAGCGCCTACCGGCGTTACATGGGCACCACCGTGTTGCTGGGCGGTGTCTTCCTCGTGGTCAAATACTTCGAGTACTCGGCTAAGTTCGCGCACGGCCTCTTTCCACGCACCAACACCTTCCTCGCCATCTACTTCACGATGACCGGGCTTCACATGCTGCACGTCATCGGCGGCATGGCGGTGAACGCGTGGTTCTGGTGCCCTGGGGCGAAACTGTGGCGCTCCAACCCGGCCTGGTTCACCAACCGCGTCGAGCATTGCGGCCTGTTCTGGCACTTCGTGGACCTGGTCTGGATATTTCTCTTTCCGACGTTGTACCTGCTCTAGGAGGCAGCATGCACGACGCGCACGCGGTGGACATCGACCAGCACGTCCGCATCTACATCATGGTGTTCGTCACCTTGATGGCGCTGACGCTCATCACAGTAGCGGTGTCCTACCTTCATCTGCCTCTATCGATGGCGATAGTGGTGGCGTTGTTGATCGCCTTCATCAAGGGTTCGCTGGTAGCCTGCTATTTCATGCACCTGATTTCGGAGCGCCGATTGATCATGGTGGTCATCGGGATCACAGTCTCCACCGTGGTGGGTCTGCTGCTGCTGCCGGTCCTGTCTCATGCGGATCGTGTTGAAACCGGGGGAACGCCGATCGCGGTGCCCGCTGCGCCGGCTGCGGAGGGGCAACATTGAACCTGCGCAGTTTTCACTTCTTCTTGATTCTCCTCTCGGCCATCCTAGCGATTGTGTTGGGTGGCTGGCTGCTCCATGTCTACGGGCGGGAGCGAGATGTGATGGCCGCGGTTGGGGCGGTGGCGTCGTTTGTCGTCGCGGTCGGCCTCATCCTCTACGACCGCTGGTTCCTACAGAAGACGAGGGCGTTCAAATGAGCGCGCCCTTCGGGAGGCTCTGCGTTTTCGCCGCCTTGCTGCTCTGCGTTGTCAGCTCGGCGGCGCAGGCATGTCCGGCCTGTTTCGGGGCCGAAGATAGCCCGCTGCTGGACGGTGCGCGCAGCGGCGTGTGGTTTCTCCTGGCCGTAACTGCTGTCGTGCAGGGCGGATTTGCGGCCTTCTTCATCTACCTGTGGCGCCGTTCGAAACGGTTCCAGCTGCAGGCGCGCCGCCGCGCCTGGCCCAAGTTAGTACAAAGATCGAGGTAGTTATGACGAGCTGGTTGGGACTGCCGCAAGTGGCCTCGGCGCATGGCGCAGAGGTGGACCAGACCGTGGGCCTGGTACACATCCTGATGCTGGTCCTTTTCGTCGGCTGGGGAACCTTCTTCCTTTTTACCTTGTGGCGCTTCCGTCGCTCCCGCCAGGCGGTTGCCAACTATACCGGCGTCAAGAACCATGCGTCCTCGTGGCTCGAGGCGGCCGTCGCCGTAGTCGAAATTGTGCTGCTGTTCGGTTTTTCGGTGCCGATCTGGGCCAAGCGAGTGAACCAATTTCCCCCCGAAAAGGATGCGGTGGTTATCGAGGTGACCGCGGAGCAGTTCGCATGGAACATGCACTACCCGGGTCCTGACGGGATCTTCGGGCAACGGGACATCGCACTGATGAACCTGCAGACCAATCCCCTCGGGATCGACCGCGCTTCGTCCGGAGGCAAGGACGACGTGGTGACGCTGAACCAGTTGTACCTGCCTGTCGGTCGTCCGGTGATTGTCAAGCTACGAAGTAAAGATGTGATCCATAGCTTCAGTGTCCCCGAGTTCCGTGTGAAGCAGGATGCCAATCCCGGCTTTACGATTCCCGTTTGGTTCACGCCGACCGTCACCACCGCAGAGATGCGCCAGCGGACCGGGAACGCGGAGTTCCAGTATGAGATCGCCTGCGCGCAGCTGTGTGGCCTGGGGCACTACCGGATGCGCGGCTACGTTACCGTCCTGAGCCAGCAGGAGTTCGCGGCCTGGATGGATGCCGAACAGGCGAAGCTCAGTGAGGCGGGCGAGGATCAGGGGATCTGGGATTAGCGCGAACGGCCTCTGGCGCGACTGGGTGGTGGCACGCGTAATGTCTCAGCCATAACCTGCAACCTACTTCAAACCGGTTCACGGAGCCAACCGAAACGCCGTTGCCGAGACGCCATTGCTTGAGAGATCACCGCGCCTCAAGCACGCTAACGCCGTGCGCTCACCCGCCGCGGCCAGAACGCGACGCCGCGGCCTTCCCCGAACGGCTCCGTGGCCGCGGTCGGGTGGAGCGCCTTGTTCGGCCTCGCTTCGCGATCAGCTCCCGAATCGCAGGCACAAGCTCGCGGGGAACCTCCATCAGAGTTTGCGTCGAGTCCCCGGCTGCAGCCTCGTCCTCGGCGACCGCCTCGTCTTCCGACTGCTGTTCGTAGTGGGCGAGAACACGTTGCACTCGCGCTTCGTCCCAACCAGTGGGAAATCTGCTCTGCCTCATCGCTTGCCCTTCCTTCGCCTGCGCCTACGATACGCGATCAGGGGCCTGCCTGCCAGTTCGTACGCCGTGACCACGAAGACGCTTTCCGGCTCCGGATCCGGAACATGGATGACGCGCAAGTACCGCCCGGCACGAGTTTGACCGACGGCAATCCGCGAACCCTCACGCCCGGGCCGGTCTTCGCCAGGGGCATCGAGAACATCCTCGACTTCCTGCTCATCCACGTCGTGGTTGTAGATGTGCGGCTGACCGGTTTCCGGATCGACGTAGTATCGGACGTTTATCGACGAGCATCATACCGGGTTCGCTGGTTGAAGCCGAACGCTGGAACTCACGCGCGGCGGGCACGAGGCAGTGACTTGTTCGGCCGGCGGACCGGAGGCTATCGCTTTCGCGTGTACATTCATCGCCCTCACAGTATCGCCCAGCTTCACCTGTGGGACGGTGCGCCACAGCAGAATCGGTGCTTCTTCCCGCTTCCGCAGGGGCACGGCTCGTAAGGGCCGGCGGGCAAGCGCGACTTTGGACGGATACGTATTCCGGACTGGCGGAGACGGGCGTGGCATGGGTGGTTTGGGTCCTGGATTGCGTGCTTGAACAAGGCGTAATGTTCCCGAAGGCGGGTCTCGTACTTCTTCGTGAGGAGGATCTCCTTGAAGGTTTGAAGGATTTCTGGACTTCGATCCGTCTGGGGATTGAGCGGGTCGAGGAAGGTCCGCCCCAATTCCGCGTCCACGCCGCCGTGCGGAAACGCGTGATTGATCGTAGCGATCTGGGTCTTCGAACGAAGGGAGAGAACGTTGATGATGACCCGCTGGCAATCGCACTCGGGGTCGGCACAGTACACCTCATCAAAGACAAGGCTGTCCTCGACGTTGCCCCGGATCATCGTCGACAGCGTCCGCGTCTCGTGTTCGGCGACTTCGGGAAGCACAAAACGGAATCCAATCATTCCAACCATTGGATTCTATCGGGCCCACCCTTCACTAGCGTGATGTTGAAGCCCCCGTGCCCATACTGCTCGAGCATCCCGAGGAGATCACTCCCGTCTATCAGCTTCAAAGGCTTGTCCTTGGCGAAGCAAGGTCCGGTAGCCTTCGATCGCAGACCGGGCCTCCGCGTTCTTGGATGCACACTCGCTCTCGATCGCCTCAAGCTCTCTGAGGCTCGCTTCCTTCTCTGCCCACTTCGCCAGCTGGGCAGTCGCCTTCATCTGGGCTTCTTCTAGCGAACTGCTACGCACGACCCGGGATTCGCCGAGGTAGTCGTTCCGGATAGTGATTTCGTACATCGGTTGTGCCTTCCGTCGAGTCTTCTTCTAGAAGCTCGCGGGCTGATGCTATGGCTAACGGCTTGGATTCCCGGAGACCGAGCCCTCGGCTTCAGCCGTGCGGGACCTGGAGAGCCAGGTCGATGTGCAGCGCCTGCGCGATGGCGTCGAGTTCCTGTCGCAGCGCTGCCTCATCCACCTCCGCCGGTACCTCCATGCGGATCTTCATGCTGTAGATCGGAGTGCCAGTGCCTGGTTCCGGGCGCGAGGAGGTTGACATCTGCGCCACATTGATCTGATGGCTCGCCAGGCAGCGTGCCACACGGGCCACAATCCCGGCCTTGTCGACGCCTACGGCGTGGAGCTCGAATGTCCGGGCGCGGTGGGAAATGCCGTAAGAGAGCGGTTCGCCTTCAAGCGGCCGAAAGAACACCGTGAGACGCTTTTCCCACTCCAGCCGCTTGCATGCCGAGGACAGCCGTCGCTCGATGTCCTCACCCTCTCCGGTGAGCAACAGCAAGACCGCAAACTCGCTGCCGAGAATGGTCATGCTGGAGTCTTCCAGATTGCAGTCGCAGTCGTAGATCAGCTCCGCCAGATCCGCGACAATACCCGGCCGGTCCCTTCCGATGGCTGATAGTGCGAACCACTGCTTCATGATGCGGCCAGATCCTACAGAACTCGCTGCCCGCCGGTCAACCTGTTCACGGTGATTTCGTGGAACCGGCGGCCGGCCAGTCCGGAGTGGGAACCACCGCGGCAATGTCCTTATCAGTGACCCCGTGCGGGTCGAGCACGAACTTCTCGGCCAAAGACAGACAGGCCCGCTCAGCTTCGGAAAATGGCCCCTACGTACGCCAATTTTCCAAAGCGCGGAGCTTGTCCGCACCCGGTCCATTTGCATCGGCAACCCGATCCGGGGTATGCACACCGCCATCTTCGCCGAGCAGTTGCTTCACGCGCAGCCGGCAGAGTTCGAGGATTATACGATCGACCGGTTGTAGCGATCCAAAAAGAGACACAAAGGCCCGGTAGTCTTCGTACAGCTCAGGGCACAAACCGAATACTCGAGCGAATTCGGTTTCCCCGGCAGCCATGGCGGGCAGCCAAGTCATGCGTGTCCTCGGTTCGTGTGATGCGTAACACGATGTGGCGAAATTGTCTACAAATCAGTCCTTTCCCGTCTGGCCGCAGCGGGTGTGGTGAGTCGAGTTTGTCCTCTCCTAAGCCCGTCCAGCCAGGGGAGCGCAGGCTTGCTGCTTGAGATTAGAAAGACACACATTGGACTTGTCCAAGCAGAAGCCAGTGTGGTAGTGGTTTGTAACTTACGAAACAGGGGCGGGGCGCTGTTCCCGTTGGAGTGAGCGGGCGAGAACGAGGGTATGAGTGTGAACCAATCGGCAACCTCACTGGAGGAAATTGTCGCCAATTGCGTGGCTGATCTGGACGGACCACGTGGCGCAAGCGCGGGTCCGGAGCACCTGATTCCGATTCTGCAGGAGATCCAGGAGCGGCAGGGATATCTATCGGAGGAAGCGGTCGGAACGCTGGGGCGAGCCATCGGGATTTCGGAGAACGAAATCTACGGCGTAGCCAGCTTCTACGCTCAGTTCCGGTTCCAGCCGCCGGCTGAACACACCATCCACGTGTGCCGGGGAACGGCCTGCCACGTGCGCGGCAGCCATCAGATCCTCTTCGACTTCGAAGAACGGCTGAACATCAAAGCCGGTGAAATGACCCCGGACCACAAGTTCGGTCTCGAACGTGTGGCGTGTGTCGGTTGTTGCGCGCTGGCTCCCGTGGTCCTGATTGACGGGCAGGTCCGGGCGGGCATGAAACCGAAGCTGGTCAACGGTTTACTCTCCAAGCTTGGCTACAAAGCTGCTGCGAAAGCATCATGAGCACCCTGGAACAGGCATACGCGGCGGCGCGCGGAAGTTGGCAGGCATTGGAAACCAGCCGCGTGCCGTTGTTTTTCGTCGGCGCGGCGACCTGCGGCCGAGCCGCCGGTGCCGGCGACACGCTCGAACGTCTGCGCGCTGAAATCGCATCCCGTGATCTGCAAGCCCGGGTCATCGAAACCGGCTGTCTGGGGCCGTGCTCACTCGAGCCCCTGATGATCGTGCACAAGCCCGATGCTCCTCGCGTGTGCTTTGGAAGAGTGGGTCCTGCCGAAATAACCGCTATCGTCCAGCGCTACGTCCTCGGTAACGACCCGTGCTCGGAATGGGCTTTGGGTGCTGTGACACCGGGCAAGCTGGACGGCATCGCTCCTTTGGGCGACCACCCGATGCTGCGCGGCCAGATCCGGCGCATCCTGGCGAACTGCGGTCTAATCGATCCGGAGAACATAGACCATTACCTGGCGCGGCAAGGATATCGCGGCTTCTTGCATGCCCTGGAGGTCGGCGCCGACCAGGTGCTGGCGGCAGTCAAGGCTGCCGGGCTGCGTGGACGCGGCGGGGCCGGTTTCCCCACCTGGCGCAAGTGGGAGGTCTGCCGCAACACCCCTGCGGATCAGCGCTACTTGATCTGCAACGCCGACGAGGGCGACCCCGGCGCTTTCATGAACCGCTCGCTCATCGAGGGCGATCCGCATGCCATTCTCGAAGGCATGCTGATTGCCGCTTTTACTCTGGGTGCCAGCCAGGGTTACGTCTACTGCCGGGCCGAGTATCCGCTGGCCATTGCCCGCCTGAAGACCGCCATCGCACAGATGCGCGCCCTGGGACTGCTGGGGCAGAACATTCAAGGCTCAGGATTCTCGTTCGACTTGCACATCAAGAAAGGCGCCGGCGCATTCGTCTGCGGCGAGGAAACCGCTCTGATCGCCTCGATCGAAGGCCGGCGCGGGATGCCGCAGCCGCGGCCGCCGTTTCCCGCCGTTAGTGGCTTGTGGGGAAAGCCGACGATCATTCAGAACGTCGAGACCCTGGCCAACCTGCCGCTGGTTATGCGCAACGGCCCCGAGTGGTACGCGCAACTCGGCACCGAGAACAGCAAGGGCACGCGCACCTTCGCCCTTGCCGGCAAGGTGAAACGCACTGGCTTGATCGAGGTGCCGCTGGGGACAACGCTGCGCCAGATTGTCGAAGAGATCGGCGGTGGCAGCTCAGACGGCAAGCCCATCAAGGCGGTGCAGACCGGCGGTCCGTCCGGCGGCTGCATCGGGGCCGAGAAGCTGGACTTGCCGGTGGATTACGAATCGCTGGCGCAGGCCGGCTCGATCATGGGCTCAGGCGGCATGATCGTTCTGGACGAGGAAACCTGCGCCGTCGATCTGGCCAAGTACTTCATCTCGTTCACGCAGAACGAATCCTGCGGCAAGTGCCCGCCGTGCCGGGTCGGCACCCGTGCCATGCTCTCCATCCTGCAACGCGTCGTCGACGGAAAGGGCCAACTCGACGACATCGAGCGCCTGCAAGACATGGCCTTGACGGTGGCGCGAGGCTCACTGTGCGGTCTCGGGCAGACTGCCCCGAACCCGGTGTTGACGACGCTGCGTTACTTCCGCCAGGAGTATCTCGACCACGTCGAGAAGAAGCAGTGCACGGCGTTTGTCTGCCGCTCCCTGATGCAGCACCGGATCGACCTGGAGCGCTGTCCCGGGTGTACCGCCTGCGTCAAAGTCTGCCCGGCCCAGGCGATCACCGGCGAGCGCGGCCAGCCGCATAGCATCGATCCGGAGCGCTGCTCGCAGTGCGGCTCGTGTTTGAGCGTGTGCCCGCCGGCTTACGCCGCCGTATACCGAGTCAGTGGCGAGCTGACGCGCTATGAGGAAATTCAAGCCAAGAAGAGCAAGACCGGTGTGGCCGCCGGGGAGGAGGCGTAGGCGTGCAACTCACCATCGACGGCAAGACCGTAACCGCCCGTGACGGCGAGTCGGTGCTGCAGTGCGCCCTGCGACACCGTATCAACGTACCGCGCCTCTGCACCCACCCCAGCCTGCCGGCGTTCGGTGCCTGCCGGATGTGTATCGTCGAAATCGACGGACTGCGCGGCTTTCCCGCATCGTGTGCAACGCCCGCCAGCGCCGGCATGGTGGTGCGCACCGACACGCCGCCTCTGAAAGACCTGCGCCGCCGCGTTCTGGAGTTCATCCTGCTCGAACACCCCAGCGCTTGCCTGGTGTGCGAGAAGGAGGATCTCTGTGAGAAGTACCGGCCCAAAGCCGCCAAGGCCGGGCGCACCACCAACTGTCATACCTGCAACAACAAGGAAGTCTGCGAGGTGCGCTCGCTGGCCGACGTGCTGGAATTAAAAGATCTGCCCGTGGCGCCGGTGTATCGCGGCTTCAAGCTGGAGCGCTCCGACCCGTTCATCGATCGCGACCTGAATCTGTGCATCCTCTGCGGGCGTTGCGTGCGCATCTGCAAAGCCCAACACGGGAAGAGCACCATCGACTTCATCGGCCGCGGCAGCCAGACACATATAGGCGAGGCCTTCGGGCGCTCGCTCACGGAAGCCGGATGCCGCTTTTGCGGTTCGTGCGTCGACGTCTGTCCTACCGGAAGCCTCGCCGACCGCTATGGCAAATGGTTCGGCGCGGCCAAGCGCATCACCGCCACCACCTGCACCCTTTGCGACGCTGGTTGCGCCCTGACTGTCCATGCCTCGGCGCAAAGCCAGGCGGTCATGACGCGCGCCGTCAGTCCCCGCGTGCCACTGTGCCTCCTCGGCCGCTTCGCCATACCCGAATTTCTCAACGGCGTAGGCCGGCTGAAGGCGCCGCAGATTCGCGTCAACAAGGTACTGCGCACCGTGCGTTGGCCGGAGGCCTTGGCGCAGGCGGCCGAGCGGCTCAAACCCTTCATCGGCGAGACTTTTGCGCTCGTCTGTGACACCACCAGCACCCTCGAAGACCGCTACATCCTGCAGAAGTTTACGCGGCAGGTGATGCGCTCGCCCCACTACTTGGAGTGCCAGGCTGACAGCAAGGGCGTTGCCCGCGGCGAGCTGCCGCAGGGGGTGAAGGCCGCCCTGCTTACGGGGGATTTCGTCGATCCGGAGAGGCTGTCCAAGCTCGATCTGCTCATCGTGCAGGACTGCTATGCGAGCGCCGCCACGCAATGGGCGCATGTGTCGCTGCCCGCCGCCGTGCTGGCCGAGGTCGCCGGCACCTGGGTGGATGGCCACGGTTTGATGCGGCCTCTGCGCCAGGCCTGCAAGGCGCCGGGCGAGGCCGCAGTTGATTGGCACATCATCAGCCAATTGGCGCAAGCCATGGGTGCTGCTGACTTCGCTTACGCGTCGGTAGCCGCCGTGAGAAGAGAAATCGGCGCGGGCAGAGCCGGGCTGCGCATCAGAAAGGCTGAAACTCCTCCGCCGGCCAGCGACCCGCGCTTGCGACGGACACATTATCGCGGCCACGAGCTGGAAGAGAGAGTCCGCGGCCTGGCCGAGCTTGCCGCTGCAGAGCAGCCCGTGGCGGCAGTCGCAAATCCACATTGAGGTCACCCAGCGTGTTCCAGATTCTGCAGAAACGTGAGATCGCTCCCAACGTTCATCAGGCAGTGCTTCACGCCCCCGCCATCGCCAGGAAGGCGCGACCGGGCCAGTTCGTCATCATGATGGTCGATGAGCGCTCGGAGCGCGTGCCCTTCACTTTGTGTGATTGGGACCCCGACGCCGGCACCGTGACCCTGGTCATCCAGGAAGTCGGGCAGTCCTCACGCAAGTTCGTTCTGCTCAAGGCCGGCGATGCGGTCGCGCACCTCGTTGGTCCGCTCGGCGTGCCGCTGGAGATCGACAACTACGGCACCGTCGGCCTGGCGGCGGGCTGTTACGGCATCGGTGCCGTGCTTGGCATCGCACGCGCCATGAAAGCCGCCGGCAACCGCGTGCTCACGGTGATCGAGGCCGACAGCGCCTACCTCCACTACTACCGCGACGAGCTGCGAGCGACCTCGGACGAATTGGTCCAAACCACCATAGATGGTTCCGACGGAATAAAGGGACATTCGGTAGACGTCATCAAGCGCAAGCTCGAAAGCGGCGAAAAGCTCGATCGCGTTTTCGCCGTCGGCTGCGCCTTCATGATGATGCTGGCCGGCAATGTCACCAAACCGTTCGGAGTAAAAACCATGGTGGCGTTGAACCCGATCATGCTCGACGGTACTGGTATGTGCGGGGCCTGTCGCGTGACCGTGGGTAAGGAGACCAAGTTTGCCTGCGTGGACGGTCCGTTCTTCGATGCGCACGAAGTTGATTGGGACGAGCTGTGGGACCGCCGCGCCGCTTACGGTGAAGATGAGATCCACGCGGTGGCACGGACCGGAGCTGTCGCTCCGGCACTGCCCCGTCCAGTGATCGCTTCCTGAGTAGAGCCATGGCAGAGAAGAAGAAAAACATTCCCCGGCAGCAGATGCCGGAGCAGGCGCCGGAAGATCGGGTCAACAACTTCGACGAGGTCCCCTACGGCTACAGCGAAGAGTTGGCGATGCTCGAAGCCATGCGCTGCCTGCTGTGCAAGAATCCCAAGTGTATCGAGGCGTGCCCGGTGAACATCAACATTCCGGGATTCGTTTCTTTGATCCGCGAAGGCAAGTTTCTCGAAGCCGCCCGCAAGATCAAGGAAGACAATGCGCTGCCGGCGGTGTGCGGCCGCGTCTGCCCACAAGAGGATCAGTGCGAGGGCGCGTGCGTGGTCGGGATCAAGCAGGAGCCGGTCTCGATTGGCCGCCTCGAACGCTTCGCCGCCGACTACGAACGACACATGGGAACGGTCAGCATTCCGGCGCTGCCCCCGAAGACTGGCAAGCGGGTGGCCGTCGTCGGCGCCGGCCCTGCCGGGCTCACGGTGGCGGGCGACCTCATCCTCAAAGGGCATGAGATAACGGTTTTCGAAGCCCTGCACGAAGCCGGCGGAGTGCTGATGTACGGCATTCCGGAGTTTCGCCTGCCCAAAGAAATCGTGTGCGCCGAAGTCGACTACCTGCAGCGGCTCGGCGTCCAGTTCGTCATGGACTATGTGGTCGGCCGCAATAGCACGATCCAGGAGTTGTTGGGGCCCGAGGGTTATCATGCAGTTTTTGTCGGCACGGGGGCCGGGTTGCCGTCGTTCATGGAGATGCCCGGCGAGAACCTGATCGGGGTCTACTCCGCCAACGAGTATCTGACGCGCGCCAATCTGATGAAGGCCTATCTCTTCCCCGACTACGACACCCCGCCGATCAGCCGGCGGCGAGTGGCGGTAATCGGCGGCGGCAATGTGGCGATGGACTCCGCGCGCACGGCTCTGCGGTTGGGCGGGGATGTGACCATCGTCTACCGCCGCGCTCGCGAACAGATGCCGGCTCGTGCCGAGGAAGTGCATCACGCCGAGCAGGAGGGCGTGAAGTTCATGCTGCTCACCAATCCGACCCGCGTCCTCGGCGACGAGCGCCATCGCGTCACCGGCATGGAATGCGTGCGCATGGAGCTGGGTGAGCCGGACGAGTCGGGACGCCGCCGTCCTGTGGTCGTCAAGGGGTCCGAGTTCGTGATGGATGTCGATACCGTGATCGTGGCCATCGGCAACAAGCCGAATCCTCTGGTACCCCGCACCACGCCCGATCTGAAGACCAGCAAGTGGGGGACGGTGATCGCCGACCCGAAGACCATGGCCACCTCCATCCCTGGCGTGTTCGCGGGCGGCGACATCGTTTCCGGCGCAGCCACGGTCATTCTGGCCATGGGCCAGGGCCGCATCGCCGCCAGGTCCATCAACTCGTACCTCAACGGCGAGCCGCTTGCCGGGGCCTGAGGGCGCTTTGCACATAAATCGATCATTCTGCCCAACCCCAGCGAAGCGGCGGGTGAGCCCACTTTGAAAAAGGGGGCGGCGAGCGAAGCGAGCGGGGGATTTGACCACAACCCGCCACGCGTGCCGCGGCACTTGCCGTAACTGCAAACTCGCGCCAGCTGCGTCCCCGAGACCGCGGGCGGCGTCGCCGCAATGAGCAAATCCCCCGAACGCTACGCGTTCCGCCCCCTTTTTCAAAGTGGGCAGACTTCCTAGCGGCCCACGCCCTCCCTGATCCAGATCATACAACGTGCTGGCTCCGGGCGTTACGGTTGCGCTATAGCTACGTTAGCAATGCAAGTTCAAGCGCAGTCGGCGCGCAAGCGCCTCCGTCGGGAACTCAAGACGATCAACGCCATGATCGCGATCTTCTGTCGCGACCAGCACGCCTCACTGGGCGGCTTGTGCGCCGAGTGCAGTGCGCTATCGGGTTATGCCGAGCAGCGGCTGGATCACTGCATTTTCGCGGAAGACAAACCCACCTGTGCCAAATGTCCGGTCCATTGCTACAAGCCGGCGGCGCGCGAGCAGGTCCGAGCCGTGATGCGCTACGCCGGCCCGCGCATGCTCTACCGGCGGCCGCTGCTGGCCATATTCCACATGCTGGAAGGGCGCAAAGAACCACCCGCCCATCCGCGCCGCAAGATCACGCCGTTAGGCTGAGTTACGCAACCCGCACTTCGTCGCGCCGCGCAAAGAATTTCGAGGAGCAGTGACAAAATTTGGCACTTGGGTTGCGGGCGCTAGCCCGCGCTAGGATACTAGTGCGGTGATTCCAACTTTCCGTAGCAATATGCCCAGCGGGTGTCCTTCGAGGAAGCCGCCTGACCCCGGTGCTTGCAGGTGCGCAATGCAGCCGGCGTCACCTCGATCCGCTCCGGCGGCGTGGTCAATCGCCCATCAAAGGCAATGGCGTTGCGGCGCAGCTCCTCCACATCAGCCCTGGGCTGGAAGTCGCAAAAACCCCTTGCAAGACGTGCGACGGCAACCGCTGTAAGGCCGGTGAAGTTTTCATCTTAACCTGAGCCGACCGGATTGTCGCTCAGTACATTCTCGGGTAGACTGTAGGCATCACGAACGGCAAAAAGGAGGCAATCATGGCCGTAGCACGGGTAACCGAAATCGTCGCGGCTTCCGCCGATTCTGTTCAGGATGCGATTCAGGAGGGGTTGAGCCGCGCCTCCAAGACCCTTCGCGGTATTACCGGGTTTGAGGTGACACGGGTGCAAGGCAAGGTCGAGAAGGGCAAGCTGATGGAGTACCGCGTCCACATGAATGTGACGTTCGTACTCGAAGACTGAGCTCGCGTATCGCTTATCGTGCGGTGCCAGACAGAATTTCCGGCGATCTGCGATATGCGATACGCGACTCCCTACTCCTTCACACTGCCACCCATGATGCCCTCGATGTAGTACCGTTGCAGGGCGACGAATACGATTACCACCGGCAGGACGGTCAGCACCGATCCCGCCATCATCAACTCCGTGTCCTGCACGTGTTCCCCGAGCAAATTCGCCAGCGCGAGCGGCAGGGTGTACATGTCACCGTCGGTGAGCACGATCAGGGGCCACAGGAAGTCGTTCCACGTGCCCATGAAGGTGAAGATCGCCAGCGTTACCAGAATGGGCTTGCAGGCGGGGAGAACCAGCGAGCGGTAGATGCGGAGCTCATTGGCGCCGTCTATCCGGGCGGCGTCCAGCAGGCTGTCGGGTATCGAGAGGGCATACTGCCGGATGAGGAAGATTCCGAAGATGCTCGCCATGCCGGGGATGATCACTCCCCAGTAGCTGTTGATGCAGCCCATCCACTTGAGCATGAGGAAGAGCGGCAGCATCGTGACCTGCCCAGGGATGACCAGAGCGGCCAGCAGCAGACGGAACAAGCGATCTCGCCCCCTGAAGCGAAACTTGGCCAGGGCGTAGCCGGCCAGCGAGTTGAACAGCAACGAGATCAGGGTCACCGCCGCCGCGAGCAACGCGCTGTTCCAGAGCTGGCGGGCCAGATGCAGCCGGCGAAACAGGTCGCGGTAGTGGTCCAATGTCACCACACTGGGAAAAAGGCGATGGCCGGCGGCGGTGGCTTCTCCCGCCGGCATCAACGATGCCGATACCATCCAGATCAGCGGCACCAGGGTCAGCGCCGCACCTGCTGCCAGTGCCAGGTATACGACCATCGCACTCCCCACCCGCTTCATCGCACCACCTTCGAGACCGGGGCCCGCCCGCTATCGGGTGCGGTTGCGGCATCGCCTGATCGCAACCGCATACTCAACAGACTGAGGGCGAGAATGATGGCGAAGAGCACCAAGGCCAGCGCCGCCGCGTACCCCATGTTCCACCAGCGGAATCCTTGCTGGTACATTAGCAAGACGATGCTCAAGGTGCTGTGCGACGGCCCGCCCTGGGTCATGACGTACGGTTCGGCGAACAGCTGGAAGTAGCCGATCATGGTGATCAGCGCGACGAAGACGAACGTCGGTGCCAGCATCGGCAGGGTGAGGTGACGGAATTGCTGTCCGGCGGTGGCGCCGTCGATGCTGGCGGCCTCGTACAGCCGCTCCGGAATGCTCTGCAGACCGGCGACGAAGATCACCATGTTGAAGCCGAAATTCTTCCACACCGCCATGAGAATGATGGCCGGCATGGCGAAGCGCGGATCTCCCAGCCAGTCCACCGGCTCGAAGCCCAAGAACGACAGGCCGTAATTCAACAGTCCGAAACGCGGATGATAGATGTAGCGCCATACCACCGCCACCGCGACCAGCGTCGTTACCACCGGAAGAAAGAAGATGGTGCGGAACACGGTCTTGAAACGGACCAGTTTGGCCGAGAGCAACAGCGCTGCCCCGAGCGACGCGGCGATCGACAGTGGGCCGCCGATGACCACGAAATAGGCCGTGTTCTTCAAGGCGGTCCAGAACAGTGGATCGTGCAGCAGGCGAACGTAATTGCCCTGTCCAACCAAGCGCAGATTGGCGCGGCTGGCGATGGTGTAGATGTCAAAGTCTGTCAAGCTCAGCAGGGCGGAGGCGAGGACCGGGACAAAGAAGAATACCGCGATGATGGTCAGTGCGGGTGCCAAGAACCAGAAAGCGGGAGCGGCGGTGCGCATGTTCAGGGGACCTCGCGCTGGCCGGGAGCGCGGTTCATAGTGCCGGAACGGCGCAGCATCCACCGCCGCTTCTCCAGTATGCTGTCAACATCGGCATCGAGAGCGCTGAGAGCCGCGTCAGGCGCAAGCTCTACTCGGATTGCCGCCTCGGTGTGTCGACTGATGGCATCGGCAATGCGTTCCCATTCCGGAATCTTGGGAGTGGAGCGAAGGCGTTGCAGTTGTTGCCAGAAGGCACGCGTGTATGCGTTGGCGGCCAAATCCCCATCCGCCCAGGCGCTCTTGCGCGGCGGCAGGTCGCCCGTCAGACGGTAGAATGCCACTTGCTGTTCCGGGCGCGAGAGGTATTCAACCACTTTCCAAGCGCCCTCTTTGTTGCGGCAACCTCGAAAAATGGACAGACTGGCGCCGCCGGCAATCGACGTCCCGGGACCATCTCCATCCGGGCTGGGCATGGCGGCCGTAGCCCATCGGTCAGCCATGGCAGCCGGCAGGCGCCGCTGAAATTCGCCGATGTTCCATGGGCCGGTGATGTACATGGAGAAGTAGCCTTGCGCAAAATCCTGGTAGAGATTGGCGACCTGCGCCGCGCCGGCCTGCGGAGCCAGTCCGCGGCGGAAGATGGCGAGATAGAAATCCAACGCCTGGCGGAATTGCCGGCTGCGGAAGTTGCCGTATTGATCATTGTCGCGGAGCAGGTTGGCGTCCAACTGCAGCGCCAGTATCACCAGCGTCTGCCATTCGGTGAAAGGCAGCAAGATGGCGTAGTCGGCGGGCGCTGCTTGCTTGACGCGGGTCATCGCGTCCAGCCACTCCGTCCAGGTACGCGGCGGCTGCGCATAGCCGGCGCGCTGCAGCGTGTCGGTGCGGTAGAAGAGCAGGCGAGTGTCGACGTACCAGGGCACACCGTAGGTGCGGCCATTGATCACGTTCGTATCCAAAATCCCGGGGAAGAAATCCGCCCTGGCTATGATCTCCGAGCTGTTCATGCGGTCGTCGAGGGCCTCGAGAGCCCCCAACGCAACCAACTCGGGAATCCACGTGTTGCCTGCCTGGAAGATATCGGGCATGGTGCCGCCGACAAAGGCGGTCAGCAGCTTCTCGTGGGCGGCGTTCCAGGGAATCTGCTGGACCCTGACGCGAATGCCGGGGTTTTGGTGCTCGAACTCGGGCAGCAGTTGCTGGACGACTTCACCTTCACGCCCCATGGCCCAGAACTCCACCACACCTGGCCCGCTTGCTGGCGACCGGCAGCCGTAAAGCGACAATGCGAACAATGCGACGAGCAACCGAGCACGACGTCTCATGACCGAAAAAGCCTTACCACAGTTAGTCTGATCCGTCGCGGGCGAGGGGCGGGTCGGCTTCCTTGTCCCTTGACGCCAGCCGCTTGCTTGTCACAATGGCCTGGCTTGTGCCATGGGAGAAGCATGGTGTCGAAACCACCGAGAACAATTCAGTCCAAGCCCCGAACTGCTGGGTATTTCACCGGCATGATCCGCTGTGGCTTCTTGCTTGCCGTCATGGCGGCACCGGCCGGTGCCGCGGCTCCCGCGTTCGACATCCGCACGGTGGCGGCAAAGGCGGAACAGTTGGCGAAGGAGTCGTACCAAGAACCGAAAGCGCAAGTTCCCGATTGGCTGCTCAAGATCAGTTACGACCAGTGGCGACAGGTGCGCTTTCGCCCCGAGTACGCCCTCTGGCGCGACGAGAAAGTGCCGTTCCGGGTCCAGTTTTTCCATCCCGGCCTGTATTACAACCGTGTAGTCACGATCAATGTGGTCGACAGCAAGGGCGTGCGCCCGCTGGAGTTTTCGCCCACGCAGTTCGACTACGGCAAGAGCGACTTTGCCAGCAAGGTGCCGCAGGACCTGGGTTATGCGGGGTTTAGAATCCACTCTCCTTTCAAGACCCCAAAATACTCCGACGAGGTGATCGTGTTCCTTGGCGCCTCCTATTTTCGTGCTGTCGGCCGCGATCAGGTGTTCGGCTTGTCGGCCCGCGGCCTGGCAATCGATACGGCGGAGCCCTCCGGCGAGGAATTCCCTTACTTCAAGGAATTCTGGATCGTGCGGCCGGCGGCTGCGGACAAGGAGATCATTGTTTACGCTGTCCTCGATAGCCGCAGCCTCACCGGTGCATACCGGTTCGTCGTTCAGCCGGGCCCGCAGACCACCGTCAAAGTCGACGTCATGGTGTACGCCAGGCAAGAGGTCAAGAAGATCGGCTTTGCACCGCTCACCAGCATGTTCCTGCACGGCGAGAATACGTTCCGGCAGTCCGAAGATTACCGCCCGGAGGTGCACGATTCCGACGGCGTACTGCTCAATCTTGAAAGTGGCGAATGGCTCTGGCGCCCGCTCGACAATCCGCGCACACTGGACGTAACCGGTTTCCAGGTCGCCAGACCGAAAGGCTTCGGTCTGATCCAACGCGACCACGATTTCGAACACTACCAGGATCTGGAAACTCGGCCAGATCTGCGGCCGAGCGTCTGGCAAACGGCCCGCGGGGACTGGGGCAACGGACGTATAGAGCTGGTGGAGATTCCCACGAAAGCGGACACCAATGACAACATCGTTACCTATTGGGTGCCGGCGGCCAAGCTGAAGCCCGGTGAGTTGCTGGCCTTCGCCTATACGATGTATTGGTACGGCGATGATCCGGCGCGGCCGCCGGCGGGGCGCGTGGTGGCCACACGGCGCGATCGTGGTAGCGCCGAGGGGGTCTACCGCTATCTGATCGACTTCGAGAGCAATCAGCTCAAGGCCCTCCCGGCTGACACTGTGCTGCGGGGCGTGGTGACCATCGCCTCGGGCGAGCAGTCGGCCGAGTTGTTGTCGCAGCAGGTGGTCAAGAATCCGGTAGCCAGAGGTTGGCGGCTCATTTTTCAGGTACGGCCCAAACAGAAGGGCCCGGTGGAACTGCGTGCCTTTCTGGATAAAGGGGGCGAGGCGCTCACGGAAACCTGGTCGGACGTGATTCGGCCGTGACGGAGGAAACACTTACGGCTGAACGGAATCCAGAGCCGCCTCCCGGCGCGGGCTCCTTCAGGATTCCGCCAGACCGGCTGGTACAAGACTGGAAAGGCGCGCACGATCGTGCCGTCGCCTACCTGGAGGCCCTGGGTGTGGCGGAGCACGAGCGCGCCACCATGGCCGCCGCCGCCGTGCAGCAGGCGCTGCACCAGAAGAGCTGGGATTCCGGCAGCACAGCGGTCGGCGAAACCTTCCGGGCCCTGCGCGAAGCCTTGAGTCAGACCGGCCATCACGCGGCCCAAGACGGGCGCAGTGGTGTGGATCGGTTTACTGCCTGGCGTCTGGCGACTTACTTGTCGCAAGGTGGTGCTGCCAGGGACGGGGCTGAAGGCTCGCCATTCCGCGGCGATACCTTCTCTTCCATGCCCAAACTCATGCGGGGCGCCATGGTGCCGGTGAAAATCGAGCGCCGCGTCTGGCGGCGCGTGCTCAACCGCCTGCGCGGCAAGCGCGTCCGTAGCCGAGTGCTACGCCATCGCCGCCGGCAGTTGCCCTGGACCAGAGTGGCCCATCGACGCCGATTCCTGCTGATGCTGCTCGTGTTTCTGCCCAGCATCATTGCCAGCGGCTTCATGGTCAACGTCCTGCCGCAGCAGGGTGGAACGCGGCTCGAAGTCGCCATCGTATTCTTCTTCGGCGCCCTGTTCGGCTGGATCTCGATCGGTTTCTGGACCGCTATCTTCGGGTTTTTCATTCTGCTGCGCCGGCACGGCCGGTTCGCTATCACCAATATTCCTGCGGACGAAGCGGCTGAGTTTCGTTCCGAGGGCCGCACGGCCATCGTCATGCCCATTTGCGACGAGCCGGTGGATCGCGTCTTCGCCGGTCTCAAGGCGATCTATCAGTCCCTTGAGCGCAGCGGCGCGATGTCGCACTTCGACTTCTTCATCCTGAGCGACTCCGGTGATCCGGGCACCTGGGTGCGGGAGGAAGAGGCCTGGGCGGACTGGTGCCGTTCGGTAGGCGGGTTCGGAAGGATCTTCTATCGCCACCGGCGCGTGCGGCTCAAACGCAAGAGCGGCAATGTGGCCGACTTCTGCCGGCGCTGGGGCCGGCGCTACCGCTACATGATCATGCTCGATGCCGACAGTATCATGGCCGGCACTACGCTGGTGCAACTGGTGCGCATGATGGAACGTCATCCGCGCGTCGGCATGATCCAGACCGCGCCCACCGCGGTGAACCGGCGATCTCTGTTTGCCCGCGTGCAACAGTTCGCCAGCCGCGTGTATAGCCCGATGTTCGCCGCCGGCCTGCACTACTGGCAACTGGGCGACGGACAGTATTGGGGGCACAACACCATAATTCGCATAGCGCCGTTCATGGACCATTGCGGTCTGCCCCGACTGGCCGGTAAGCCGCCGCTGGGGGGCGAGATCATGAGTCACGACTTCGTCGAAGCGGCGCTCATGGGACGGGCTGGCTGGATGCTCTGGCTTGCCTACGATCTCCCCGGCAGCTACGAGGAAGTACCCTCGACCCTGCTCGAAGAAATGAAGCGGGATCGGCGCTGGTGCCAAGGCAACCTCCAGCACCTGCGCTTGCTGTTCACCGAGGGCTTGTTCGGCGCGCACCGGGCACTCTTCATCAACGGCGTACTTTCTTATGTGTCGGCGCTGCTCTGGTTCACTTTTCTCACTCTGAGTACCGCCGAGGCTATTCTTAATGCGCTGCGCGAGCATGAGTACTTCCCGCACGGCCGCAGTTTGTTTCCCGAGTGGCCGGTGTGGCGTCCCGACTGGGCGCTCGACCTCATGGCAGTTACCGCCATGATCCTGTTCTTGCCGAAGTTGCTCAGCATTGTGGTGATCGTGGTGAAGGGCCGCAACGCCAAAGCTTACGGCGGGGTGATCAGGCTGGTGTGCAGCGTGGTGCTCGAAATCATCTTGTCGAGCCTGCTGGCACCGATCCGCATGGTGTTTCACAGCCGTTTCGTGGTCCAGAATCTGCTCGGGCGTACAGTGACCTGGCGATCGCAAGGCCGGGAGGATGCGGAGACCGGCTGGAGGGAGGCCATCCGCCACCACGGTCTCGACACTCTGTTCGCCAGCGCCTGGGGCATTGCGCTCTACTGGCTGAACCCCAATTACTTCTGGTGGGTGACTCCCATCATCGGCGCGTTGTTTCTATCCGTGCCGACATCGGTGCTCGCCAGCCGTGTGCGTCTCGGCGAACGCGCAAGAAGGTGGCGGTTGTTCTTGATCCCGGAGGAAAGCGAACCGCCGCAAGAGTTGCGCGACCTGGAAGCGAACCTGCGCCAGGCGCAAGCGGCAAGCGCGGTGAACGGAAAGGGCGACGGCTTCGTGCGCGCGCAGGTGAAGCCTTACGTCAACGCGCTGCACCGCGTACTGCTTCGGGGCCCGCGTTCTTTGAAGCCATCAATTCGCGCCCGGCGCCAGGCCATGGCCGAACGCGCGCTGGCGGGAGGGCCGGCCGCCGTGCCGATGCCCAAAGAGCGCAAGATGTTGCTCTACGATCCAGACCTCACCACCGACTTGCATTACCGGCTGTGGGCTTGCCCGGACCGGGAGCGGGCCGGACGCTGGATAAAGACGTGAGACGGCCCGCGATTTTGATCGTAGCTGCATATCCTTTCCCGGTCCTTCAAAGAAAAGGTGCAAAGGAAGTCATCGTTCTTGCCACCTTCTTGTTTTCCTCGATCAGGTTGGGAGAAGGAGCACACCCGTGAGTGTGCGCGCTGCCGTCGGCATCGGATGCGCTGTGGTCGTCTGTCTGAGTCTGTATGCGCTCATGACCGCGCGCCCGACGGCACGGCCGAACGATCCTTGCCCGATCGACAAGGAGTCCATCGAGCACCCGCAGCTGCCGCCCGGGGCGCGCGAGGTGGTGATCTCTCTAAAAAAGAAAGAATGGGAGAATGCCCGCGGCGGGGAAGAAGCTGCCAAGCCGTACATCCGCCAGCGACTTGTTGATCTGCCCCTACAACTATTGGCCGACGTGGCCTCGTTGCCGTCAGACGACAAGGACTTCGCCTGGCGCGTGGCGCGCGATACGTGGCATGGCGTGGAGGCGCTCGTTGACCGTGAAAACGCCCTGCCGGTCGATAATGTCTACTGGCGAGACGCACAGGCCATCCCGGCCGATGCCGAAGTGCGAGACTACACCAGCAGCTCGAACATCGGACTGCAATTGATTGCCATTGTAGCGGCCCACCGGCTCCGACTGATCTCTCCCGAGGCTGCCATGGCCAAGCTGCGCGCAACCCTCGAGACCCTGCGGAGCCTGGAGACCTATCATGGCTTCTTCTTCAACTTCTACGACACCACCTCACTGGAGCGGACCAGCAACTTCGTCTCGTTCGTCGACTCCTCCTGGCTCACTGCAGGATTGATGGTCGTACGCATGACCTTCCCGGAATTGGATGCGCCATGCTCGGAGCTGATTGCGCAAGCGGACTACGGCTTCTTCTTCAATCCGGATACGCGGCAGATATCGCACGGATATTATCTGAAGCCCGGCGCCCGCTCACCGTTCGAATACGGCATGCTGTACACCGAGGCACGGCTCGGCAGTCTGATCGCGATCGGCAAGGGCGAGGTTCCACCCGAGCAGTGGTTTGCGATGCGGCGCACCTTTCCGGCGACGTGCGCCTGGCAGACACAGGAGCCGAAAGGTGAGCCGCTCAAGCAGGTAAACGGCCATCAGGTTTGGGACGGCTATTTCGAGTGGAACGGATTGCGCTACGTGCCGTCGTGGGGCGGCAGCATGTTCGAGGCGCTCATGCCCGTGCTCTTGCTGGATGAGCCCAGTTACGCGCCCAACGGACTGGGTGCCAACGACACTGCGCACGCGACCATACAGCGCCGCTATGCCACGGAGGAACTGGCTTATCCGGTGTGGGGCATCTCACCGAGTGCCACGCCGGCCCGCGACGGCTACGGCGAATATGGAGTCAAAGTCCTTGGTTCTCGCGGATACCCGGCTGGAGCGGTCACGCCGCACGCCTCGGCCCTGGCCTTGAGCGTCACGCCTGCGGCCGCGCTGGCCAACCTGCGGGCGCTGGCGCAGCGCTATCCGATCTACGGTGAATACGGCTTCTATGATGCCGTCGATCCTCCTTCGGGCGTGGTGGCCTACAAGTACCTGTCTCTGGATCAATCGATGCTGTTTGTCGCTCTGGCGAATTACCTGAGCGATGGTGCCATCCAGAGATCCTTTGCCGCCGACCCCATCATGCAGAAGGTGCTACCGATGATCCGTCATGAGAATTTCTTCCAATGAGCGGAAGGCCTGATGGCGAGTGTGGATTTCGAGCATGTAGACAAGACCTTCCCCGACGGCACCCATGCCGTTGTCGATTGCTCGTTGCAGATTGCGAACGGGGAACTGATGGTTTTTGTGGGTCCCTCGGGCTGCGGCAAGTCGACCTTGCTGCGTTTGCTTGCTGGGCTCGAACAGGTGACCAGCGGCACGGTACGCATCGGCGGGCAGGTGGTGAACGACAAGACGCCACAGGAGCGCAACATCGCCATGGTCTTTCAGGATTATGCGCTGTATCCGTTCATGTCCGTGCGCCGCAATCTCGAGTTTCCCCTGAAAATGCGAAAACTGCCACGGGACGAGATGCGCCGGCGGGTGGACTCCGTCGCCGGTCTTCTGGACATCGCGCCTTTGCTCGACCGGCTCCCGAAGCAGCTTTCCGGCGGACAGCGGCAACGCGTAGCCATGGGGCGTGCCCTGGTGCGCGAGCCGGCGGTGTTCCTGCTCGATGAACCGCTGTCGAACCTGGATGCCAAACTCCGGGTGCAGGTCCGCGCCGAAATAGGCGAGTTGCAACATCGCACCCGCACCACCATGATTTACGTCACCCACGACCAGGTGGAGGCCATGACCCTCGGGGATCGGGTCGCTGTCTTGGATCGCGGGTGGCTGCAGCAGGTGGCCACGCCGCGGGAGCTTTACGACCGGCCGGCGAATGTCTTCGTGGCCGGCTTCGTCGGCAATCCGCCGATGAATCTATTCGCCACACGTGCGGCGGTAGATGACCGTGGCCGCACCACCTTGAGCGTCGGTGACCAACGCGTGCCCTTCTCGCGGGCGGACATCGGTCCAGCTGCGCGCGGCCAACTGACGGCCGGCATCCGGCCGGAGGGTTTCAAGCTGGCGTCCAGCGACTCGGCCGATGCCGGCATCAAAGTGAAGGTTGAGCACGTGGAGTACCTTGGACACGAGACACTGGCGCACGTCTGCGCCGGCGAGCCGGCGCGTGAGGAGGCCATTCGGCTGATCGCCCGCCTGCAGGGCATGCACGAACTCGCCAAAGGAGACACCCTGAGGCTCGCGATTGATCCAGACCGCGTCCACCTCTTTGGTGAAAACGGCGCGGCACTGGTTGGAACCTGACAACTTAGACAACAGGCAGGCCGGCCAGTGCCATAGCGACTTCGTGCTCGGGATACTCGTAGTCCTGAAGCTTGTTGGCGAAGTAGTCCGTCGCCTGCATGTCGAAGTGTCCGTGGCCGCAAAGGTTGAACAGTATCGCCCGGCTGCGGCCTTCTTCCTTGCACTTGAGGGCTTCGCGAATGGCGATGGCGATGGCGTGTGACGGCTCGGGAGCCGGGATGATGCCCTCGGTGCGCGCGAACTTCACTGCGGCGTCGAAGATCTCCAGCTGTGCAACGGTGGTGGCTTCGATCTCGCCGAGGTTGAGAACGTGTGAAACCAGCGGCGCCATGCCGTGGTAGCGCAGTCCACCGGCGTGGAACCCCGGCGGCACGAAGGTGCTTCCCAGGGTGTGCATCTTGACCAGCGGCGTCAGGTGCGCGGGGTCGCCGAAGTCGTACCTGCTTTACCCCCGCGAGACCTTTGCCTTGAGCTGTTCGGTCAGGGCGATCTCTTGCTTCAGGCCGTTCTTGTACTCGTGCGTGACGGCGTGGTGCAACTCGTGGAGCAGTTCGTCATGTCGTTTGGCGAGCAGATTTTCTATGTACTTCCGTTCTTCCAGCGTCAGCTCAGTCATCCTGCACCCCCAGTCATCGCACCTCGGTGTAGTACCTACTCTGCGGTCGTCTTTTCACGACTACTGACCATGGGCAAGAGCATAAGCCAATTCAGTGCGGAGGTCCAAGGGAGAACTCGTTCCGTTGACGGGGTCGGTGCCGCGTCAAGCAGTACTGGATCGTGTTATGCGACCAATCGCACTCAAGGCGTGATCTGGGTCTTTGCGTTAGGCCGTCGTCGTTCGGTGTACGAAGGAGTGGCTGACACTCTGCGCGTCGGGCGTTGACCGGCCAACTAGGCGAGGTTAATAGTGGGCCGTGGGGTGCGCACGCTCGGGCGACGAAGACGATGTAATAAAGGCGCGTCGAATCATCACCAAGTTCCTTGGGCCGCAACGTGCCAGTGTTTCCATGATGCGTTCAGTTCTCGGCTCCGGGTCAAACCGGGGTCCGCTGAATTCTGTGAGGTAGGGTCAGGATGACCAGCAAAGCAGTCAAGATACTCTGCACAGCGACGCTCGCGGCGCTGTTAGCCACGGCCCCTACGCTGGCGCAGCATGCCGGGACAGGACATGGCTGGAGTTACGAGGGCGAAGCAGGGCCGGCAAAGTGGGGTGAGCTGAAGCCGGAATACCAGACCTGCAAGGTCGGCAAGCAGCAGTCGCCTATCGACATCCGCGGTGCCCAGCCCGCCGACCTGCCTCCGATCGAGTTCGCCTACCAGCCATCACCACTGAGGATCATCGACAACGGCCACACCATCCAGGTGAACTACGCGCCCGGCAGCTACATCACCGTCGGCGGCAGAAAGTATGAATTGGCCCAAGCTCACTTCCACCATCCCGCCGAGGAGAAGGTGAACGGCGAGGCCTACGCCATGGATGCGCATCTCGTGCACAAGGACGCTAGCGGCAAACTGGCCGTGGTAACAGTGCTACTGAAAGCTGCGTCAGCAAACCCGTTCCTCGACCAGATCTGGAAGAATCTGCCAGAGCACGAAGGTCAGGAGAACGCTCCCGAGGGTGTGAGTGTCGACCTCGGCAATCTCCTTCCGGACCAGCGCGGCTACTATACCTTCACCGGTTCGCTCACCACCCCGCCGTGTAGCGAGGACGTAACCTGGTTGGTGTTGAAGACACCGGTGCAGGTCTCGAAGGACCAGGAGGCGACATTCGCGCGCCGATACGAGCATAACGCCCGGCCCGTGCAGCCGCTCAACGGGCGCCTGGTGCGGATGACAAAGTAGGAGCGGGTGGTTTCGAGACCCATCTTGTCGCAGGCCCTTGAGCGCGAAGTGCACCGCCAAGGACATGCCCGGTACGGCGATCGCGCCAGTGGAAGCCCCGGATGCCTCCGCCCCTGGCCGCTCGGTTGGTAGTGACACCATGGCCGTATGTGCGCCGGCGTGGACTAAGCGGCCATCAAGAAATAACTACGCAAGACTGCGTCGTGATCATAGCATAACTGCCCATCTGCGGAATCGTGTGGGTCGCGCTCCAGTGCAAGCTGGCGGATGAGACCCTGGGGCCATTGCTGCTCGGCGTACAGTTCTAGCAGATGGCGACGTTGGACGGACCCAAAGTGGTTGTGGAGCGGTGCTTCGGATGTGTCCTGTGCGTCACCGCGGGCGTTCAGCTTCGAGGAGCTCCCTGAGTCGGCCGCTTGCCGAGAAGGTTGAGGATCGTTCGGAGTATCGGCCGTTTGCACGCCGATGGGGTGCGGGGATATCTTCAGTTCGTGGAACAAGCCCGAAGACGTCGACTGCGCGCGGCATTGCCGAGCCGACCGGACCCCGTCGATCGTACTCTGATCCGCTGGATGCTCAGTCTCAAGCCGGTGGAGCGCCTGCAGGTGCTGCAGGAGCACATCAACCTCGTATCGAGCCTGCGCCGTGGGAGCCCGAAGTAACCCGGCGCGCCTTCTCGAAACGCTCAACCGCCACCGAGTGCGATACATTGTTGTTGGCGGAGTGGCTGCGGTAATCGAGGGCGTTCCCGTTTCGACCTTCGATCTCGACATCGTTTACGATCGCAAACCTGACAACGTCATACGCCTGATTGCCGCCCTTGCAGCATTGGAGGCAATCTATCGAGGTCGCCGCGGGACTCCGCTCACGCCTGCGGCCGACGCACTTGGGGGTACCGGGCATCACCTGCTGATGACCAGGTTAGGGCCCCTCGACGTGCTCGGCGCGATCGGCAAAGGGCGGGACTACTCGGCTCTTCTTCCGCATTCCAAGCGACGCAAGCTCGGCACGATGTTCATCCGTGTTCTGAACCTCGAAACCCAGATTGCAGTCAAAGAGGAGCTCGCGTACGAGAAGGATCAGCTCGTGCTGCCTCTACTGCGCGAAACTTTGCGTATGCGGAAGCGGCTGTGACAGACCCGCTTTCCTGGGCCGGGCCGCCGGAGAGCTATGCGTAGCGCGTGGCCGAGGCGGAAGCTCAAGGCGTAATGGAAGTTAGTTATGTTCATGCCCACGCAAATCGACGTCGGCGTCGGTGCGACTTCGTCAGTTGCAGTGATTGGCCGTTATGGCGGCGCGTTCAGTACCCGCAGATTCAGCTGCCGCCTTGTAGAGTCCCACAGGCATCTCGTCCGGTTGCGTACCGCTTTTGCCGGTGATCAGCAGATCTTCGTGACGCTCGACGCAGGCGAGCGTGAAGGGGGGTGCCGATCAACGATGGGTTGAATTCGCTCAACGTCATCCGCCCCAAGATTCCGTCCCCGGAACACGATCCGTTTGCCAGAGCCAACTCGTCTGCGCACCGCAGCCGCGCGCTGTCTCTACCAGACTCTGCATCACGAAGTCAGTGATTCGACAACTTTCATGCCATACGGCTACTTTTCGGACTTTGACGTGACCCTGGATTTCCATGCCATCGGGCTTGACATCACCTTTACGTTTACGTAAAAGTGATACCACTCCATGTTACCCACTGGCGAGCGCTGCGTGACGACTGCAAGAAAGCGATTCTCGATTTCCGACCTGGCGAGCGAGTTCGACGTCACCACACGCACCATCCGTTTCTACGAGGAGAAGGGTCTGCTGAAGCCGGCCCGCAATGGTCAAAGCCGCATATACGGCGCAGCAGACCGGGTGAAACTGAAACTGATTCTTCGCGGCAGGCACCTGGGGCTGTCCTTGGAGGAGAGCAAGGACGTCATCGAGATGTACGACCCCAGGCATGGCAATGTGCGGCAGTTGTCGACCCTGATCGACAAGATCCGCGAAAAGCGCGGGCAGCTAGAACGGCAACTGCAGGACCTCGAAGCGATGATGGCGGACCTCCGTGGCGCCGAAGAGCGCTGTCTCGCGGCGTTGGCGGACGTCGGGCATCCGAGGCGCGGCGAGAATTCTCATTCGCACAGACCGCCGAAGCCCGCGAAGGCTCGCGCAGTCATCGAGATCGAAAGGAGGATGGGATGAACAAAGTTGGGATCGTCGGCGCCGGGATCACGGATTGCCGCGGACGGTGGGTCGAGGCGACCTACTGGGACCTTTTTCAGCAGGCAACCCGTGCCGCCCTCGCGGACGCGCAGATGACGGCCGACGAGTGCGATTCGGTGGTCTACGGAATCTACAACGACATCTTCGAGCATCAGGCCATCCCCGAGAGCAGCCTCACCGGCTGGATCGGCATGACCAATAAGCCAGGCACGCGTGTGACCAGCGGCGGCGCCACCGGCTTCTATGCGATGCGCACGGCCATCATGGAGGTAGCCTCGGGAATGTCGGAGGTGGTGCTCTGCGCCGGAGGGGAGAAGGCCACCGACTGCTTCGATCCGCGCTCGAAGACGGCCACGCCGATGGTCATCGATACGATCGCGAAGTCGTGGGACCCCTTCTACGAGTACCCGCTGGGCGCCACGGCGAGTGACTCCTACATGCAGCTTTGCATGGGGTACAACGACAGCTATCCGAACGACATCGGCGACTCGATGGTACGCGCCAAGATCATCGAGATCCTGAATCATGCGGGCAACCGCAACCCCTACGCACAGCGGCGCGACGAGACGGTCACGTGCGAGCAGGTGCTGGCCTCGCGATGGATCATCGCTCCTTTTCTCCGGCTGCTTGAGGTCTGCATGTACACGGAGGGAGCGGGCGCAGTGATCTTCGCCAACGAGAAAAAGGCGCACGAAATCTCGGAGCGCACGGGCAAGCCCATCCTCTGGGTCAAGGGAGTGGGTGCGGCCAACGAATCGTACGGTGCCGGGCGCGGGTCCTTCTACAAGCCTCTCGACCGCATCGTCTCCGACCACCTGGCGGCCTATCGCGCCTACGAGATGGCGGGCGTCAAGCCGTCGGACATCCAGCTCATCGAGCTGCACGACGCCTTCGTGGCCCAGCTCATGATCACGATGGGAGAGATGGGCTTCGTGCCGATGGGTAGGACCCGCAACCTGATCGACGAAGGGGTCATGGTTGACCCGAGGGACCTTCGCGATGACGAGATGCCGCCCAAAGGGAAGCTACTCGTCAATCCGTCGGGAGGTCTCATCTTCGGCGGTCACTTCGTGGGCGGCTCGAACATGTTCTCAATGTGGTCCTGTCGCCGCGAGATGATCAATCGCAAGGCTCCACTCGGCCTGGTTCACGGGACCGGTGGCATCAACGCCGTTTTCGGCGGCGCCATTGTCGTCGAACTCGACGAAGGAGGTGCACGGTGAGCACGCTAGAACGTTCCCCCGCTTTGCCGCTCGACTTCAACCTACCGAACGAGACCGAAGAGATTCAAGGTCGGGATGGCAAGACGTACCTTCAGTTCACCACCCACATGGTGACCTTCTACAAGCAGACCTACGGCGAGCATTCGCGCTTTTTCATGGCCCTGCGCGAGGCCAGGTTGATCGGCTCGCGGTGTCCGAAGTGCCGCCAGGTGGCCGTGCCGGCCGCCACTTGGCATTGCCCGGCCTGCAACTTCGTCGAGATGGAGGAAGTGGAGCTGGGCGACCGTGGCGTGCTGGCGGCGCAGGCTCCGATCACGATCTTCCCGTCGGCGTCTTTCATCGGCCAGGCGCCCTTCTGCCGCGGCTATGTGGACGTGGCGACGGACGCACCTGCAGCTTCCTATCTGCCTTCGCGGCTGCGCACTACGACCGGCCTCGAAAGGCCAGGCATCTTCGTCAAAGGCGTCGAACTGAAGCTCGTCTTCAAGGACGAGCGCGCCGGCTCGATCACAGACATCTTCTGGGTACCGGTCTCGGAGCTCAGCAGGGAACAGCTCGACAAGAAGCCGCTCCTCGAGTCCCATCTGAACTTCGCGACTCCCAAGCCGCCGGCGGTGACGGTCACCGAGGAGGCGAGGGGCGAGCTCGTTCAGGCAATTGCGGCCATGCGCGATCTCGCGGCCATGGCGCAAGAGAGTCCGCGCGCCCAGGCCGACCTGGCAGGCCGCGCCCACGTTATCGGCGTGAAAACGGGCGGCGGCGACTTCGCCCTCTTCATCAAGGACCGCCGCATGCGCATCGAGGAGGGAATACCCCGCAAGCCCGACCTCGTAATTGTCGCGGCGGATCCCAAGGTCTTCTCGGCTTGGGTGGCTGACGGCTCGCTCACGGATGCCGCCGTGGAGGGCGCGCTTTGGCTGCCGGACCGCAACGCCTTCCAGCTACTGCCAATCCTCGACCGTCTGCCACGTTCGACCCGTCGGGACATGGGGCAGCCGAACCTCTTAAGGAGATGATCAACGAGGTTTCCAGTAGCCATGACCACATCTTCCACTCAAATTGCGCTTGTTGCCACATCACCGACCACCAATGCATCCACAGCCCCACCGCCATCCTCTTGGGTGCTTGGCTCTACGCCCTCGGTGTCCCAGCGGTCGAACTCCTTGGTGGTCCTCTCCAATCGGGAGCGCCGCACCCTGCTCGACAAGATGCTTCTCTTGCTCGCATCGCTGGCCATTACGCAGCCCTTCTACTTCGTTGCCGACGCCTACCACCGCTTCGTTCACGCTGGCATTGTCGCCCAAGGAATTCTGCAGTACCTATCCTCAACCTTCCCCACGCTTGTCTGGGGCTCCTTCGGCTCTTGGCTGCGCACGATCCGCCCGGGAATCCCCAGCCCCCCGAGCTCGCCGACCCTGCGAAAGAGCGGCAGATTGAATGATTCCGCGAGGTCGTGGGCGGCGGCCTGCGGCTCGACCTCCTTCTCGGCAAAGCCTCGAATCAAGCGCCGCAGCGCGAGGTGTTCCTCGGTGGGATTGTAGAGACGGCATCGTGTTCATGCGGGCAGCCCGCCCTCTACGGCGGGCGCCACGCCACTGCGAAGCCTGCGGCATTGGCTTTTACCCGCGGGATCTGGCCCTGGGGCTGGAAGGCGTTTCGCTCGACGATCTGGATGGCGCCGGGGAGCTGCTCGTCGGCGACCTCTATCACGCCAAGGGGCACCTGTGGCATGTGGCCAAGCCATCTACGGCACACTGGATGCGGACGTATCGGGAAAAGGGCGAGAGCGGGCTGGCGAGCCGCAAGGCGACGGGGAGGCCGCCGACCCTGGTCAAGAAGCAGCAGACGCAACTCTATCGGTAGATCGTCGAGAAGA
>Ga0214473_10001145_pt1 | contig 35785 bp, 28 predicted proteins | sample RVTome_7_FD_203509 | JGI IMG/M metagenome (GOLD analysis project Ga0214473, IMG submission 203509) | Soil microbial communities from uranium-contaminated site in the Upper Colorado River Basin, Wyoming, United States - RVT98D197 | ecosystem: Environmental > Terrestrial > Soil > Contaminated >... | reverse complement strand
CGGATTTTGCCTCTCTGGGGGAGGCGGTGCGGGCCGTCGAGCGCGCAGGCGTATCCATGCTGCACGTGGACGTGATGGACGGCCACTTTGTGCCGCAAATATCCATCGGGGTGCCGGTGGTGGCTTCGCTGCGCCAGGCAACCCGCTTGCGCCTGGACGTGCATCTCATGATCGAAAATCCGGAGCGGCACATCGAGGCCTTTGCGGCGGCGGGCGCGGACATGATCTCGGTGCACCAGGAAGCCACGCCGCATCTGGACCGGGTGCTGGGCATGATACGCGAGCGCGGCTGCCGCGCAGGCGCGGTGGTCAATCCCGCCACCCCCGTGACGCTGCTATCGGAAGTTCTGGGCAAAATGGACTACGTGCTGGTCATGTCGGTGAACCCCGGATATGGCGGCCAGGCGTTCATGCCGGAAGCCGTGGAGAAAATCCGGCGCCTGCGTGAGATGCGCGAGCGCTCCGGCGGCGATTTCCAGATCGAAGTGGACGGAGGCATCGGCCCGGAAAATGTGCGCGAAGTGGTGCGCGCGGGCGCGCAGATTTTGGTGGCCGGGACGTCGGTGTTTCGCACACCGGACCCGGCGGCGGCGGTGCGCTCGATGATGAATCAGGCCAGCGAAGCTCTGGCGCAGAGGGTGTAGGGGTGCGGACGGCCGGCGGATGGCGATGAAGAAACAAAATCGAGTTCGCCTGCTGAGACTGGCGGGTCTGCTGGCGGCAAGCCTGGCGCTGGCTTCTTGCGGCCGAAGAGCCACTGCAGCGGCAGGGGACGGCTCCAGGGCCGAACCGGACAAGCTGCTGTACGACACGGCCATGGCCAACATCAAGGACGGGAAACACGAGGTGGGCCGGCTGACCCTGCAAACCCTGATGAACACCTACCCGGAGAGCGAATACCTGGCCAAGGCCAAGCTGGCCATCGGCGACTCCTATTACCAGGAAGGCGGCGCCTCTGGTTTGCTGCAGTCCGTGGCCGAATATCAGGACTTCATTACCTTCTTTCCGTTCTTGGACGAAGCGGCGTACGCGCAGATGCAGATCGGCATGGCCCACTACCGGCGGATGGAAAAGCCGGACCGCGACAGCACCGAAGCGAAGGCCGCGGAGAACGCCTTCCAGGGCTTGTTGCAGAAATACCCGGACGGGCCTATCGCCGCGGATGGCCAGCAGCGGCTTCGGGAAGTGCAGGAAGTCCTGGCCGAAGGTGAAATGCGGACCGCGCTCTTTTATTACATTCGCGGCGTGGATCGCGCGGCGCTCGCACGCCTGCAGCGTTTGGTGAACCGATATCCACTATACAGTCAGGCCGACCGCACGCTCTGGACGCTGGGGGCGCTGTACGAGCGGCATGGGGGCGGCGAGGAGGGGGCTACGCAGTACTACTCGCGCATCGTGAAGGACTACCCGCTATCGCCGCTGGCGGCCGCCGCCAAGGAAAAGCTGGCGAAGTACGGCGTACCTGTTCCAGAACCCGATCCAGACGCCCTGGCTCGTATGCAACAGGAAGAGCAGACGCCGCGCCGGCGCCCCGGTCTTCTGGGGCGCTCGCTGGGAATGCTGAAGGCTGGGCCCGACGTCAGCATGGCGGCGCGAGCCGGGACGCCCACGTTGACGCCGGCGGATGATGAGAGCCAGGATATGCTCATCCGCGGCATCCCCGGCGGCCCCGGCGGCTTGCAGTCGGGTACGGGCAGCGGCGTAGCCGCTGAGACGGTCCCGCCCACGCCCGCGCAGAGACCGCCGGCGCCATAGTTCGCCTCGGTTTTGTAGCACTCCCACCAGTCAATCCTCTCCTAGTCTAGCGCCACTCGGTGCGGGGCTTGGACCTGTCCCCTAGGAGGGGGCTGTTTTACCCCGACACACCCGTCAGCGAAGCCGGTTGACTCCCCCTCAGGGGAATGCTACCTATAAATTCTCGGGGATTCCGGTCTCCCAGCCGACAGCGGTGTCCCGTTGCGGGAAGGATGGTTCCAGTGCCGCGCATTCTAGTTGCCGACGACAACAGCAATATCCACAGGACGGTCTCGCTGGCGCTGAAAGACGCCGGCGTGGAGGTCGTTGCAGTGGGCAACGGCGAGGCCGCGGTGCGCAAAATCGCGGAGATAAAACCCGACTTGGTGCTGGCAGACATCTTCATGCCGGTACGAAGCGGCTATGAAGTCTGCGAATTTGTAAAGCACGACCCGCGATTCGCGCACACGCCGGTGGTGCTTCTGATCGGCGCATTTGATCCCTTTGACGAACGCGAGGCGCAGCGCGTCCAGGCTGACGGCATACTGAAGAAGCCGTTCGTTCCGCCCGACTCGCTGGTGCGCATGGTGGCTGACCTTCTGGCGCAATCGGCGGCGCGGATGGCGCCGGTCGCTGTCGCCGCTGGTGTTGCGAAAACGGACCGGGAGGGCGTCGCCGGCACTGCCACTTCAGTCCTGGAGGCGGCGTCCGCGGCATTCACGGACGCCCCGCCGGAGGAGTTTGCGCCGGCCAAGGCCCGGATTGAATGGAATGCGGCCGAGCCACCGGTCGCTTTCAGCACCTTGCTGGAAAGTCCGTCCGCCGAGACAGAGGAACCCGTCGTGACGGCGCAGCGGGACCCCACGCTGGGAGAGCCCGCATTCTGGACCGAGACGGCGCAGCCCGACGAACCTCAAAGTGAGCCTCAAGACGAGAAGGCTCAGGGAGAGGATCAGGAGCGGGCTGGGGATGAAGCACAGTGGGGAGTTGGCCAGGGGCTCGAACTGCTGTCCGATGAGAATGCTGAACCCACAGAGATTGGCGAAATCGAAACGCCAGTCCCCGGACTGGCCCGCCTGGAGATCACTCCCGACCTGCCGGAGCTGGCTGTATCACCGAAACAGACCGCGAGACCGTCGAGTGAGGTGCCGGTCGGTCCGTCGCCGCAAGTATCGGCCCTGCCGACATCGGATCTATCGCTTCCTGCACTTCCTAAGGATGCGACCTCGGCAGCGCCGCGCGAAATTCTTCCGGCGATCCCTGGATTTAAGTTGCCGGCATCCGGATCGGAGCCGGAGAACGAACCGCGTCCCGACCTGAAAGATTTTGCCTGGGCCATGCCGAGCTATGTCGCAGGCGAATCGGATCAAGCGATCGCGCCGAAATCGAGGAACGAGCTGATCGAGCCGACGCCTCCGGCCCTGGCCACACTGGCGCCCCGATCGCCAGCACCCGGCACGGACCCGCAAAAGTTTGATTTCGAGCCGCTCCCGTCGTTTGGAGCCAGTTCACAGGCCGATTCAACCGTGCCAGAATCCGGTGCACAAATCGCCGCGCCTCGGACCCCAGGCCTGGATCCCGCGACCATCGAAGCCGTGGCCCTACGCGTGATCGAGCGCATGCAACCCAAGATTATCGAGCTGGTCACGCGCGAACTGCTCCGTCCGGTGGTCGAAGCGCTGGTGCAGCGCGAGCTCGAAAAGAAGTAACGCCGCCCCGCCCGGCCTGCCCGCCGCAACAGCTCTCCAGCGCTTCAGAGTCGGAAGGTGTACTGAAACTTCGCCGAAACTTTGCTGTCTTCCGCCCTGTATCGGAAGCCACCCGACGGATCTTGAATCCATCCCTGACTGAAGACGAAAAACAGGTCGTTCCCGGGATGCAAGATCCAACGGATACGGCTCTGCCAGCCGAGGTTTCGCGAGTCGTTGTCGTACTGAATCAGATTCGAGAACGACAGGAACGGCGACGCGGAGTAGTTCACCTGCCAGCTCATGACCCGCGCGACGAAATTGCCCTGGGGCAGGAGGGCAAAGGTCTGGTTGGTGGTGAAACTGATGACGAAGCGAGGCGGGATCTTGTACAGCAGAGTCGTCTCGACTTCATTGGCATGACCCGACCAGTAGTCGCCAAGCCACCAGTCGATCGTAGCCTCCAGCCTGCGCTTGGCGGCACTGGCCCCTTGCAGGCGGTAGCGCGTGAATCTGTATTCGCCCGGAGGGAGAAAGACGCCGTCGGAAATCTCAAACGGAGCGAACAGCCGCTCGTACATGTGCCTGATGTTGACGTGGACGGCGTCGCCGGAATTGAAGTGCCAATCGGCGGGCGCGGTAAAGACGTCCCAGCTTTCCACTTCTCCGTTATCGAGGCGGGTAAACCGGGTGTAGGAGATCGGGATGGGCACCCGCCGCAAACCCAAAAACTTTTTCGGCCGCGGACTGAACCGCCCGTCAATCCTCAGCAAGCGCACGTTTCTGCGTGACGAAAATCCCAGCGCGGGCTGGAAATTCTGCTGCACTTCGCGCCAAAGAAACTCTGCCTCGATGAGATCGTTGGGATACTCCACGGATAGTCCGTAGGACCCGTCGCGGTTGGAGACCCCTTCATTGATGCTCTTGACGCCAAAAACGTTGAGAGCGAGGTTGCGGGACCCGCCCAGGAACTGAGCGGTCGCCAAACGCACATCGGCGCCAACCGTGCTGCTGGATAAAGGGGAAGCCGGATTTCCGTGCGTGTAGATCACCCCGATAGAGGACTGCCGGAGCAGATTCTGTCTCACGCGACCGACGAAGAAATTCTTTTCCGTCGCGAGGGACGACTCGCGTGTGCGCACGTTCAGCATGCCCACGTCGGTCCGACCGATCTTGCCGGTCAGTTTTGCTCCCAACGTGATGGGCACCTCCTCGCCGGACAGTAGCCCGATTCGCCGGCTGAAGAACGGGATCACCTGGGATCTGTGGCTGGGGATACCCGCGAACGAGGTCACGTTCGTATTGGAAAACGCGAAGACGCCGGCATCCTCAAGAAAAAATGTCCGCTTCTCGGGAAAGAACTGGGAAAAGCGCGTCAGGTTGATCTGTCGCGCATCCACTTCGGTTTCGCCGAAGTCGGTATTGGCGGTGCCGGTAAATTTCAAACTGGGGGTGAGGTTGTAGAACATGTCGAGTCCCGGCTTACCGGTGAGCACATCGTCTCCGTCGGCGCCATGATGCAGCCAGCGTCCGGCGAGGAAGGGCCGGATGTCGAGACCAATGCCTTGAGAGATTTCGTCGAGGCCGGTGATCTCGCCTGCCTCCGACACCTGAAGAAACCTCAGCTCCAAGCGTGCCCCGGACCAGCGGTCATCTTCCAACTTCCGCTGGATGTTGCGAGCGATGTTGAAGCCCCAGGTGGTCCGAGCGGAAGGAAAGCTGAGACTCTTGAAGGGGATAGAAAATTCTGCAGACCAACCTTCGTTTGTGCGCCGGGTCCGCACTTCCCAGGTCGCATCCCATTGCATGTTGGACTGGCCGTTCGCGAAAACCAGGCCGTCCACCAGTGCGCCTGCGGGATTCGTGGCAAAGTAAAAGGCGTTACTCCGGTCGTGGAACGTATCGAGCAGGATCTCGATCCGGTCATCGTCGCCCAAGGCGGCGTCGCGTTCCATCCGTGTGCCGATTACACGCTGTGGCTCCGAGTCGAAGCAGATAACGCCCACGTAGAGACGGTCCGAGTCGTAGAGGATGGTGACGTGGGTAATTTCTGTGGGCTGAGCACCGGGAACGGGCTCCCGCTGAGTGAGGTCGCCGATCTTGGGCGCAGCGCTCCAGGCCGGCTCGTCGAGAAGGCCATCCACAGTTATGTTCGACGTGATACGTGTTAAAATGGCTGACTTAGCGGGTTGCGCCGGCAGGATTCCTTGCGGACTGGCGGCGTACAGGATCGAGGCCACGAAGCAACAACAAAGCCACACTGCCGCCGGCAGAACAAACTTTCGCTGAGAATAGAGACTTGATCCACAGGGCTGCTGCCTCATGGCCGCAGCCCTCGCACGCACTCTTCACAGTCAGCACCCATTCGCCCTCACTTGATTGTCTCGGTCGGAAGTTTATCTGACTTCCCTGTAGACCTATAACATACACTCAACAATCTCTCCGGACAATCCCCCGGCCGGGCGCTGTGCGCAATGCAATCCCGGCGTCGCCGAACACTTTCGCATCTGCGCGGATGATTTGACCGGCCTCCGAGCGCTCCGTATAGTAGTTGGCTTGTGAGAACGGTGACGGGCCGGCCGATGGCGGAGAATTCTCCAAAAGCAGCAGAATTTTCCAAAGCGTACGATCCGCAGCAGATCGAGCTGCGCTGGGCGCGCGCCTGGGTGGAGCAGGGCTTGTACACACCCGAGGTGGGCGCCGAGTTGCGCCCGCCCGATCCGCAGCGCGGAACGTTCTGCATCGTCATTCCTCCGCCCAATGTGACCGGCTCGATTCACATCGGGCACATGCTCGAGCACACCCAGATTGATGCGCTCACGCGCTGGCGCCGCATGCAGGGTTTTCGCACGTTGTGGCTGCCGGGCATGGACCACGCCGGCATCGCCACGCAAGTGGTGGTCGAACGGGAACTGGCCAAGCAGGGCGTGCAGCGCCAGCAGATTGGTCGCGCAGAGTTCGAGCGGCGCGTTTGGGAATGGAAGGCACAGTCCGGCGGCACGATCAAGCGGCAAATGATGCGCCTGGGCGCGTCGTGCGACTGGTCGCGGGAAAAGTTCACGCTCGATCCGCCGCTGTATCGAGCGGTGCTGGAAGCGTTCCTGCGCCTCTATCGCGAAGGCCTGATCTATCGCGGGCGGTACATCGTGAACTGGTGCCCGCGCTGCATGACCGCGCTGAGCGACCTGGAAGTCGTTCACCAGGAGCGCCAGGGCCACCTGTGGCATATCCGCTATCCGCTGGCGGGCTCGACGGAATCCCTGGTGGTCGCTACGACTCGGCCGGAAACGATGCTGGGGGATACGGCCGTGGCCGTGCATCCCGAGGATGAGCGCTACCGGCATCTGGCCGGAAAGAAACTTCTCTTGCCGCTGATGAACCGCGAAATCCCGATCATCGCCGACGCCTACGTGGACCGCGAATTCGGCACCGGCGCGGTCAAGGTCACGCCGGCCCACGATCCCAACGACTTCGAGGCCGGCCGGCGGCACAACTTGCCGCAGATTGACGTACTGACGGGCGACGGAAAGATGAGTGCGGCCGCCGGCCCCTATGTCGGGCTGGACCGTTTCGAGGCTCGGAAACGCATTGTGGAAGACTTGCGCGCACAGGGATTGCTCGAGCGCGTCACCGACCACACTCACTCCGTCGGCGTCTGCGACCGGTGCAAGACAGTGGTCGAGCCGCGCGTCTCGGAACAGTGGTTCTGCCGGATGAAGGAGCTGGCCCAGGAGGCCCAAACCGTCGTGGAACAGGGCGTGATCTCCGTGGTACCCGAAAACCAGCGGACCATCTATTTGAACTGGATGGCCAATATTCGCGACTGGTGCATTTCGCGGCAGCTCTGGTGGGGCCACCGCATCCCCGTCTGGCACTGCGCGGATTGCAAAGCGATGACGCCGGCGCGTGATTCGCGCGTCGAGGTGGTAAACGGGCACGCACAGGCCGCCAGCCCCCCGGAAAAATGCGCGGCCTGCGGCAGCGCAAAGATCGCGCAAGACAGCGACGTCCTGGACACTTGGTTCAGCTCGGCGCTGTGGCCCTTTTCAACGCTGGGCTGGCCGGACGATACCCAGGACCTGCGCGATTTCTATCCCACCAGCCTGCTGATCAGCGGCTACGACATCCTGTTTTTCTGGGATGCGCGCATGATCATGATGGGCCTGCACCTGATGAAGGACCGCCGCACCACGCCCGCCGAGCGCGTACCCTTCCGCGCCCTCTATCTGCACGCGCTGGTGCGCGATCCCGAAGGCGTGAAGATGTCCAAGACGCGGGGCAACGTGGTGGACCCGCTGGAGCTGATCGAAAAGCACGGCACCGACGCGCTGCGCTTCACGCTGGCGGTCATGGCCGCGCCCGGTACCGACATCGCACTGAGCGAAGAGCGCATCCTGAGCTACCGCGCGTTTGCTAACAAGATCTGGAACGCCGCCCGGTTTATTTTTGTCAATCTCGAAAAGTTCCAGGCGGCCACAGGGACGCGCATCGAGGAACTGGCCGCGCCAGAGGTTCGCGCTGTCGCGCCGCATCCGATCCGGATACCGAAGACGCTGGCCGATCGCTGGATCTTCTCGCGGCTGGCTCGCACCACGGACACCGTCAATGAAGCGCTCGAAGAGTACCGTTTCCATGAAGCCGCGCACGTTATCTATCACTTTTTCTGGGGCGATTTATGCGACTGGTACATCGAGTGGGTCAAGCCGTCCCTGGCCGAGACCAACCTGGAAGTGGCCATCACCGCCTGGCGAAATCTCTTTGCCGTGTTCGAGACGGCCCTCCGCCTGCTGCATCCGTTCATGCCTTTTCTCACCGAAGAGCTGTGGCACCGCCTGCCGCAGCGCGCCCCGGCCGCCGGAATGAGTTCCTCGATTGCGCTCGAGCGGTTCCCTGAATCGCAGGTGCATTGGCCCGATTCCGAGGCGGAAGAACAAGTGGCGCTGCTGCAGGAGCTGATTATCGCGGCGCGCAATATCCGCGCGGAGCTGAAGATGGATCCCAGGGCGCGTGTGGCGGCGGAGGTGTCCTCTGCCGATGAGGACGTTCGCGCCCTGCTCGAAGGGAACCGCGGCATGGTTCTGCGCCTGGCGGCGCTTTCGGAGTTGGCCATTTCGACGGCGCGTCTGTCTCCGGCGGGCGGCGCCTTGCGCGCCACGTCGCGATTTGATCTGCGCATCGCCCACAGCGAAACCGTGGACGTGCCGGCTGAACTGGCTCGGCTGCGCAAGGAGGGGGAGCGCCTGGCGCGCGACATCGAATCCAAGCAGAACCGCCTGGCCGACGAAATCTTCCGCAGCCGCGCCCCCGCTGAAGTCGTCCGCCAGATGGAGACGACTGTGTCCGAGCGCCGCCTGGAGCTGGACAAAATCCTCGCGCGCCTGGCGCAACTGGACCCGGGCGCCGGAGCCTCGGCCACGGAATGACAACGCCATTGCCCAGACCTGCCGGCAGCACGGACCGGCGCATGGACGCCCTGCTGACCCTGCTGGCCGACAACCCCATGATCGCCATCAGCGGTCAGAAGATCGCAAAAGAGATGCGAGTCTCCCGCTCGTCGGTTTGGTGGTGGACGCAGAGGCTTCGCGCCCTCGGCGTGCGCGTCAAAGGCCACCCCGGCAGCGGTTACCGGATCGAGCGCGTTCCCGACGTGCTCTCGCCCAGCCTGCTGCGCCGGCAGTTGCCCCACTCGCCATTTGGCAGGCGGATCTACCATTTCTTTAAGGCCGGCTCAACCAACGCGATCGCGTTTGAGCTGGGCCAGACCGGCGAACCGCACGGGACGGTCGTGCTGGCCGAGGAACAAACCGCGGGCCGGGGGCGGTCGGGGCGCTCCTGGCATTCGGAAAAAACCAACGGCGTGTACATGAGCGTGCTCCTGCGCCCGCCCATCTCACCGATGCACGCGCCGCTGTTGACCCTGCTCACCGGCCTGGCGCTGCGGGATGCCGTTCTGGAGGAGACCGGCATCGCGCCGGACCTGCGCTGGCCGAACGACCTCTTGCTGGCAGGAAAGAAATGCTGCGGAATTCTCACCGAGATGCACGCCGAACCGGACCGCGTGCATTTTCTGGTGGCGGGCATCGGCGTGAATGTGAATCACACCAGCCTGCCCGCGGAAATTTCCGGGCTGGCCACTTCCCTGCGCATGGTCACGGGCCGCACCCATTCCCGGCTGCAGCTCGTGGTGCGGTTGCTGCGGCGACTCGAGAGCTACTACAATCTCTTTCTGGCCGAAGGCCCGGCGCCGATTGTGACGCATTTCAATGAAGTCTCGAGCTTCGCGCGCGGCAAGCGGGTGCGCATCTCGACGCCCACGGAATCGTACACCGGCCTGACCGAAGGCCTCGAGCCCCACGGCCTATTGCGCGTGCGACGAGACGACGGCCGGCTGGAAACAGTGATTTCCGGCGACGTGGCGGAGGCTCCCTGATGCTTCTGGCGATTGACGTCGGCAACACCAACACCGTGCTGGGCGTCTTCCGCAACGAGGAACTGGCGGCCCGCTGGCGGCTTACCACCGCGCGCGATCAGACGGTGGATGAATACGGCATCCTCACGCGAAATCTGTTCACGCTGGAGGGCCTCGATCCCGCGGAGATTCACGGCGTGATTATCAGCTCCGTCGTGCCCACGCTCAATGCCACGCTCGAGGAGATGGCCCAGCGCTATTTCCGGGTGAAGGCGTTGTTCATCGAACCGGGCGTCAAAACCGGGATGCCCATCCATTACGACAACCCGCAGGAAGTCGGCGCGGATCGCATCGTGAACAGCGTCGCCGCGTTCGCCAAGTACGGCGGGCCGTGCATCGTGGTAGATTTCGGCACGGCCATCAACTTTGACGCCATCTCGCAGCGCGGCGAATACCTGGGCGGAGCGCTGGCCCCGGGCATCGGCATCTCCTCCGACGCCATGTTTTCGCGCGCCGCGCGGCTGTGGCGGGTGGAGATCCGCGATCCGGGGAAAATCATCGGCACCAATACTGTGCACTCCATGCAGGCGGGTCTGTATTACGGATTCACGGATCTGGTGGATGGGATTCTCGAGCGCATGAAGCAAGTGTTGGGCAAAGAGACCCGCGTGGTCGCTACCGGAGGCCAGGCGCCGCTCATCGCCCGCGCATCCCGGCACATCGGCCAGATCGACGAGTTCCTGACGCTCGAGGGCCTGCGAATCATTTGGGAACGCAATCAGCCCGATCGCCACGCCGCATCGGAGACGCCGGCGGCCGCCGCCTTGCCCCGTGCCACGGCCGGAGCCGCGCGCAAGGCGCGCCGCTAGCTGCGCCGGAGCGATGAGCGCTTTCAACTACTTCAACTATTTCACGGAGATCGAGGAGTACTTCTGGCGCAAGCGGGGCGCTCATCTTCTGGTTTCCCCGCTGGACTGGGCCATCGTGGAAACCTGGCAAAAAGCCGGCGTGCCGCTGGAAGCGGTGCTGCGCGGCATTGACAGCGCGTTTGAGAGCTACCAGCGTTCCCGCCGCGCCGGGCGCCCGCTCAAGAGCCTGGCCTACTGCGTGGACGCCGTCCTGGACGCCGCCGCGCAACAGGCCGAGGTTGCGGCCGGCACGGGCCCCGACGCCGCGCGCCCTGCCGCCACGAAGGAGCCGTTTTCGCGCGATGAGCTGCGCGCATTCTTGACGCGCAACGCGGAGAAGCTGGACCGGGCTGCCCAGCCAACCGCCGCCGCGCCCGCGCCATTGGCGCGTCATGCGGCGCAGGCTCGCGCCAGCTTGGCCGATCTATATCCGCTCCTGGATTCGCCTGCCGCCCTCGACCTGGAAGATCTTGAACGGCGGCTCACCGTGATCGAAGAGCGACTGACGGCTGCCCTTACCGCTAGCGCCGACGAGGAGACGCTGCTGGCCATCCGCCGGGAACTCGACCGGCAGTTGGCGCCGTACCGCCGGCGGATGACCGCGGCTCAACTGGGCCAACTCGAGCGCCAGTACATCCAGAAGCGTCTCTTCGAGCAGTTTGATCTGCCGCGGCTCAGTCTCTTTTATCTCACCTGAAATCACATGACAGAACCCTTTGAAGTGCGCATCGAGAAACTGGTGTATGGCGGCGAAGGCCTCGGCCGCCACGAGGGCCATACGGTGTTTGCGCCTTTCGTTCTTCCCGGCGAAACCGTCACGGTCGAGCCGCTCGAGCGGCATAAGAAATTCATACGCGGCCGCGTGACCGCCGTCGCGATTCCCTCCCCTGAGCGCGTCGCCGCGGAGTGTCCGCACTTCGGCACTTGCGGCGGGTGCAATTACCAGCACATGCCGTATGAGGCGCAGGTTCGGTACAAGGCGGAAATTCTCCGCGAAACGCTTTCACGGCTGGGAAGAATCGTGTGGGAGGGCGCGATCACCACTCATGGCTCGCCGCCGTATGGTTATCGCAATCGCGCCCAGTGGAAAATCGCTCCGGCTGCGGACGGCCAACCGGCAGTGGGATATTTCGAGGCCGGCTCGCGGCGGCTTTGTCCGGCTCGGGTGTGCCCGATCCTCTCCCCGCGCCTGCGCGAAGCCCTGGACGTGTTTTCGCGCCTGATTGCAGCGCGTGCCTTGCCGGCGGGTTTGCGAGAGGTCGAAGTGTTCGCCGACGACGCGGACGAAAAGCTGCTGCTCAATCTGTCTTTCGAGGAGCTGGACGGCCCGCTCGAGGCCATTACCGATCCGCTGCGCGCCGAACTACCAGGGGCTGAATCGTTCCTCATTCACATCGGCCGCGGAGACCGCTTCGAGCTGGTGGGCCCCGGATATCTCACCTATGGTGTCGCCGCGCATCGCTTTCGCGTGGGGCATCTCTCCTTCTTTCAGGTGAATCGCTTTCTGCTTCCTGGGCTCGCCGAGATCGCGCTCGGAGACGCCCGCGGGCGCCTGGCGCTGGACCTTTTTGCGGGCGTGGGCCTGTTCACACTCCCGCTGGCGCATCGTTTCGAGCGCGTCATCGGCGTCGAGTCCAATGCCGCCACGGCACGCGACTTGGAGAGAAACCTCCAGGCCAGCGGTGCGGCGTCTCCCGCCGCCCGGCACAGCGACGTCGCCGCCTTTCTCGGGCGCTGGCATGAAACGCCCGATTTCGTCCTGCTGGATCCGCCGCGCGCGGGCGTCCCGGCAGCCTCACTGCAGCGGCTGGCGAAGCTCGGCCCCGCGGTAATCGCCTATCTTTCCTGCGATCCGGCGACGCTGGCGCGCGATCTGACTGCTCTGGTCGGAACGAAAGAGAAGCCCGGAAAATATGAGATCAGCGCCGTGCATCTTGTAGATATGTTTCCCCAGTCGTATCATCTGGAGGCTTTGCTGCGGCTCTCGCGTCGCGCATGAAGTTTCCTGCCCTGGCTCTCGCTGCTTCTTTGGCGTCAGGCATCGTGGCGGACAGACTGATCGCCACCGGCTTCCCGCAGGCTGCAACCCTGTTCCTGGTCCTTTCTGCTGCCCTGGCGGCCTCCGGTCTGGTCCTGGCGATCTTCCAGCGTACCACGCTGGCCTGGGTGGCTGCGCTGCTGGCTTGGTCCGCACTGGGGGCCGCGGCGGTGCGATTGGAACGACGGGCGGTCCCGGCCGATCACATCACGAGCTTGTTGGCGCGGGGCGCGCTGAACATCGAGCAGCCGCTGCGATGGCGGGGCGCACTGCGCCTGGACCCCCTCGAACTCCCGTGGGGCCTCCGCTATCAAGTGGACCTCGATGGTGTTCAGTCGGCAGGCGTTTGGATGCCTGCTTCCGGCGGTCTGCGCGCCGACTATTACTTCGACGAACGCTCTCCGCGTCAGCCATATGTGCTGCGAGCCGGCGACCGGGTCGAGCTCCTGGTCCGTGCGCGAACCGTGCGAAATTTTGCCAACCCAGGCTCGTTTGACTACCGCGCGTTTTTGGCCCGCCAGGATATACACCTGACCGCCACCCTGCGCAGCGCGGCGCTGCTCGAGAAGATATCCGGCCCGCCGCCGGCTCTGGCGCATCGGCTGGCGCGCTGGCGTGGACGCCTGCTGCACGAGACCGACGCCTTGTTCGCTGCTTCCGACGCCCGCGCCGCCGTGGTCCGCGCCATGTTGCTCGGCGATCGCAGTTTCCTGGACACGCAACAGGTAGAGGCGTTTCAACAAACCGGCGCGTACCACATCCTGGTTCTCTCCGGGCTGCAAGTAGCGGTGCTCGCAGCCATTCTGATGTGGACCGTTCGGCGGCTGAGGTTGCCACCTCTGCTCAGAATTGGCCTGACGATTTCAGCCCTGTGGGCGTACGCGGGAATTGTGGAAGATCAACCGCCCATTCTCCGCGCAGTATGGATGGCTACCTTCTATCTGCTGGGCTACGCCCTTTTCCGCCGTGCGCACGTGCTGAATGCCATTGGTCTGGCCGCGCTGGTCATTCTGGGCACGCGTCCGTCGGAGCTCACCGACGCAAGTTTCCTGCTCTCCTTCCTGGCGGTGGCCACGATTGGCGGCATTGCCGCGCCCTGGCTGGAACGCACGGCTGGAATCTATCTGCGCGCTCTCGACCACCTGGGAGACGTGACGCGAGACGCCGCGCATCCGCCGCGCGCCGCGCAATTTCGCCTGGACCTGCGCGCTGCGACGGCCTGGCTCGCGGGCCATCTGCCGCGTTTCGCTTCGCGGTTCGCAGCAGTGACCATCACGGCCCCCTGCCGTGCTGGCTTGTGGCTCTGGGAAACGATGGTGATTTCGGCGGCGATTCAACTGACCATGCTCCCCTTGATGGCGCAATATTTTCATCGGGTCAGTGTGCTGGGCCTCGCCGCCAACGTCCCCGCTGTATTACTGACCGGGTTGATCGTGCCATTCGGTTTCTTGTCGCTGGGTGCCGGAGTGCTCTGGCAACCACTGGGACAGTTGCTAGTACACATTTTGGGTCCGGCGGTGGGAGCGATGCTCTGGTCGGTGGAGATCGTCTCGCGCCTCCCGTGGGTCTCCTACCGCGTGCCGTCGCCGCCCATTTCCGTGCTGGCGGCTTTTTTTGTGGCCACGACACTGCTGTCGGCAACGATTCTCCTGGCCAAGCGCCGTGCCGCCTGGGCCGCCGGCGCCCTGGTAATGGCCTTGGCACTGTTGATCGCGGTGTATCCGTTTTCTCCGCGATTAAATAGAGGACAGCTCGAAGTCACCATATTGGACGTGGGACAAGGCGACTCGATTTTCCTGGCCTTCCCCGGCGGCCGGACCATGCTGGTGGACGGCGGAGGCCTGCCGGGAAGCTCCTACATCCGCTCGCGGCGCCCCGGCATGGACGTCGGAGAGGACGTGGTGTCGCCGTTCCTGTGGGCGCGCGGACTGAAACGGCTGGACGTGGTGGCGTTGACCCACGCGCACCAGGACCACCTCGGCGGGTTGGCGGCGGTGCTGCAAAATTTCCAGGTGGGAGAGTTGTGGGTGGGACGCGATGTCCGCACACCGGCGTATACTGCGCTCCTGGCCGAGGCCCGCGCGCGCGGCGTGCCCGTGGTCCAGCGCCGGCGCGGAGATGCGCTTGACTGGGACGGAGTTCGCATGCGCGTGCTCTGGCCCGCAAGCGTCGAAACGGCCAACTCAGCTCAGAACGACGACTCGCTCGTCCTGCACCTCGAGACCGGACGCGAGTCGCTGCTGCTGTCCGGCGATATCGAGCGGCCTGTAGAGGGCACTCTCGTCGCCAGCGGCGAATCCGTCGCCGCGGATTTCCTCAAGGTCCCGCATCATGGTAGCCCCACCTCCGCTACGGAGGCCTTTCTCGGTTCCGTCCATCCGCGATTCGCAGCCATCTCCGTGGGCGAAACCAATCCTTTCGGCCATCCGAACGCCGGCGTCTTGCGCAGAATCGAACTGGAAGGGACCCGCCTGTACCGAACCGATCGCGACGGCGCCATCACCGTGCTCAGCGACGGCAAGCAGCTTGAACTCCGCACTTTCCTGGCCGCTCCCTGATGCCGTAATCGTTAGCAGTATTAACCGTCAGGGCGAAGCCGCCTTGCTGCGAATTGGTGCAGTCGTTATACTGAATTTCGGTACCCGATGAGCGCCACCCACACCCTTCCTCCCACCAGCGCAGAGATTGACGAAGAGTCCAGACGCATCCGGCGCCTGCGCATCGTGGTGAATTTCTCCCTGAGCCTAATCGCGCAGGGCGATCTGCCGTATGAGGAAGCCCAGGAGGTCGTCGCAGCCGCCAAGCGTCTGGCCGAGGACCTCTTCCCGGGCAAAGGGCATGTGTTTGAATTGCTCTACCGCCCGCAATTCCGCCGGCTCATCAACGATCTGTACCGCCTGCAGTAGCTACTTCCGCCAGATAGAAAGCGCCCACAGCGCCGCCAGCAGAGCAGCCATCCCCATCGCTACTTGGTACTCGCGGTTGTGCGCGTACTGCGCCCAGGAAAAACGCGCGCCTCTGCCGCCACCCTGGCTGCGGAGTCGCGGCCAAAACAGAGGCACGCGCGTGGCGTATTCATCGAATAGATTGCCAAACCTCCGGCGCAGCTCAGCCTCTTCGCGCCGCATCAGGAAGGGATACAGCGCCAGATAGTACGCGGCCACCAAAACAGCCACCGCCCACGACCGGCTGGCGGCCACAAATCCCAGCGCCAGCAGCGCGCTGCCCAGATAGAGCGGATTGCGCGTTCGCGCATACGGTCCGGACATCGCCACGGCTTCACCCTTACGCAGATATCCGGCGGCGGCAGCGCGGATCGCCAGGCCGGCCAAAGCGATGGCCGCCCCCGCCAAAATCGAGCGCGGCGCCGGGCGCGCCAGCCACAGACAGATCGCCGCCAGCAGAAATCCCAGCCGGGCGCGCCAGCGTACCCATCTCAGTTCCCTGACGCTCACGGCCGGACGCTCAGCTCGCGCTCAACCGCGGCAGTCACTTGTTCGACGCCCAGCGCCAGCATGGCCGGCGAATAGTTTTCACCCCGCTGGTAGGTCGTATCTTTGTCGGAGGCATTGCGCAGCACGGTGCCCTTCGGTACGGGGCCGTTGCGGGCTGGATCAGTCGGACCAAACAGAGCCACCACTGGCGTTCCCAATGCTGCGGCCAAGTGCAGCGGCCCCGTATCGGCTGCCACCAGCACACGTGCCAGGCCGAGGAGCGCAGCGAGCTGGCGCAACGACGGTGAAAGCAGCAGCGGAGTCGCGGGCACCGCGGCAGCCATGACCGCTCCCGCCAATGCCTCCTCGCCCGGACCGGCGTTCACCACAACGCGAACGGCCAGCCGCCGCCATAGCTCCGCGCACAGCGCGCCGTATCGCTCCGGCGGCCAGCACTTCGACCGCCAGCCACCGCCCGGACTGACCACGGCGAAATCGCCGATCCCTGATCGCGCCAGTATTTCGCGGAGCGCAGACACCTCCTCCGCCGGCAGCCGCAACGGGCACTGCATGACGCCCGGTCGCGCCGCTCCGGCGGCCACGGCCAGGCTCAAGTTCATCTCGGCGATGTGCCGGCCGGTAGGAATCACGCGCTCGCTATAGAGGCGGGCCGCGCCCGGCTCCCGCGCGAAGCTGGAATGAAATCCGATCCGCCTAGGCGCGCCGGAAAGGCGGGCCAGCAGCGCCGACTTGTAGAGGCCCTGGAAATCCACTGCACAGGAGTAGTGCGTCCGCCGTAGACCGCACAGGCCGGCCCACCAGCCAGGAAAACTTCGCCGCCACGGAATGACGTGATCCACGACGGTGACGAGTTCCACCAGCGAGGACCACTTCTGCTCGACCACCCAGTCCAGCCTGGCGCCGGGAAAGCTGGACCGCAGCGCCGCCACCGCGGGCAGCGTATGCATCAGGTCGCCCAGCGACCCCAGACGCACCACCAGAAAACTTTGCTCATCCGCCCGCGGCATTAGGCCGACCGCGCAACCGGGCCAGCAGATCGCCCGTGGAGTGGCGCTTAGGGTCGCCGACGATGGCCACTCGAACGCCCAGCCGCCGCGCGGTCTCGCGTTCCGGCACCGTGTCCACGGTGTAGTCAGTGCCTTTGGCGTGCACGTCCGGCCGCAGCGCGGACAGCAGTGCCGAGACGTCCGCCTCGTCGAACACCGTCACGTAGCTCACCGCGCCGAGCGCCGCCACCAGCCGCGCGCGCGCCTCGACCGGTAGAATCGGACGGCCCGGCCCCTTGAGCGGCCGCGCACTGGCATCGGAATTAACCGCCACCACCAGCACATCGCCTTGCCGCCGGGCGCCGTCCAGATAGCGCACGTGTCCGGCGTGCAGCAGATCGAAACAGCCGTTAGCCAGCACCACGCGCTGGCCCCGCGCGTGATGCTCCGCCAGCCGGAGAGCTAGTTGTTCGCGCTGCAGGATTTTCTCGCGTGTGTCCATCGGCGTTCAGACGCTCCCGGACGCCATCACGCCCGTAGCTTCGCCGCGTATGGCGGCCGCGAGTTCCGCACGAGTCACCGTGGCCGTTCCGCGCTTCATCACTACAATCCCTCCGGCATAGTTGGCCAACTGCGCGGCCTCCAAAATGGTGGCGCCGGCGGCCAGCGCCAGCGTCAGCACCGCGATCACCGTGTCTCCGGCGCCGGTGACGTCCAAAGCCTGGTCGCTGCCGAAAATCGGCAGCGTCTGCGGCGCGCTGCCACGCTCGAATACGACCATGCCGTCGCGCCCGCGGGTCACCACCAGCGCCCCCAGCCCCAGCCGGGACGTGGTCTGCTGCGCCAGTTGCTGCAAGCGGCCCATATCGGCGCCGATCCGCTCGTGGTAGGCAGCCTCCAGTTCCGCTTCGTTGGGCGTGGCCGCTGTCAATCCCAGTCCGGTGTACTCCTGCAGCCGGTAACGAGAATCAAGCGCTACCGGCACCCGCCATCGGCCTCGGCCGCGCAAAGCTTGCAACGCAGCCGGCGTTGCCGACCCGTAGCCGTAATCCGACACCAACACCGCGGAGGCTCCGTTCAGCCGTTCCCGTGCCTTGCGCACCAGCGACTTCGCCGCCTGCTCCGGCAGCGCCTGTTCCGGTTCCCGGTCCATGCGCAGCACCTGCTGGCGCGTGGTGTGCGGCCAGCCCGCCAGAAATCTCGTTTTCGCCGGCGTCTGCCAGCCGCTGGCGCGCACCAGACCCGACGTCGGCACATGTTTCGCTCGAAAGTATTCCACCAACGACTTGCCCGCCGCATCGTCGCCCACCGCTGCTACAGGCCGTACTTTGGCGCCCAGGTCCGCCAGGTTATTGGCCGCGTTGGCGCCGCCCCCTGGCAAAAGCTGGGTCTCCCGATGGCGCAAAATCAGCACGGGGGCTTCGCGCGAGACGCGCGAGATTTCGCCGAACACAAACTCGTCGGCCACAAAATCGCCCAGGACCAGAATCGTCTGCCGGGGAAACAGGTCCACCAGGTCCGCCAGGCGAGCCAGGTCCGCGGAGCGTCCTTCGGTCATGACCGCTCCTTCACGGGCGCTCCTTGAGGATCATGTCCACAGCCTCTTGCAAATTTTCCGCGACCAGGTCCGGTTGTCGCGGCCATTCGTCCCGGTGCAGTTCGTACTCGCCGCGGCCATAGCCGCTCAGAACCAGCACCCCGCGGCTCCCGGCCGCGTGCGCCAGGGCCACATCGGCGTACCGGTCTCCTATCACGAACGAGCGCGCCAGGTCGAGCCCGTGTTCTTCGGCCGCTCGCCGGAGCAGTCCCGGCAGCGGCTTGCGGCAATCGCAATTGTCCTCGCGCCGGTGCGTGCAGTAGTACAAGGCGTCCAGCCGCGCTCGCGCCGCCCCCAATTCCTGGGCCATCTGCCGGTGAGTCTCGGCCACCAGCGACTCGGGGAATATCCCGCGCGAAACTCCCGACTGATTCGTCACCACGATGACCGGCAACCCCGCATCGTTGAGCCGCCGGATGGCCGGGGCCGCCCATGGATAGATCATCAGCCTGCTGAGGTGGTTCAAATAGCCCACCTCTTCGCAAATGGTGCCGTCGCGGTCAAGGAACACCGCGGGACGGAGTACGTTGGACTCAGCCAATGCCGGCGCTCCTCGTTTCCCAGGACGCGGCCTCTGCCGAATGTTCGAGCCGCGCCTGGACCGCGCGGAAGACCTGTTCGACGGAGATGCGCGTCATGCAGCGATGGTCTATCGGACAGTGCCGCAACAAACAGGGACTGCAAAAAACCGGCTCGCGAACCAGCGTGAACAGCGGCGTCACGGGGCGGGTCGCTTCCGGGTCCGTCGGGCCGAAAATCCCCACCACCGGAAGACCCACCGCTGCGGCTACGTGCATGGCGCCTGAATCGTTGCCCACGAACAACCGGCAAGTCCCCAGCAGGGCGGGAAGTTCGCCGATGGATGTCGCGCCGGCCAGATTGATTGCCCGCCGCTGCATGGAGCGCACGATGCGCTCCGCCATGTCTTTCTCCTGGGGCGCGCCAAAAACTATCACATCGGCATCGCAGGCGGCAATCAAGCCGTCCGCCAGGGCCGCGTAGCGCTCGGGCAGCCAGCACTTCGCCGACCCGTAGGCCGCGCCGGGCGCCAGTGCGATGCGCGTCGCGCCTTGGCGAGCCCCCGCGGCCAGCAGTCTCTGCTCCGCACCCTGCCGCGCTTCTTCCGGAACCCGCAGATTGATGGCGTCCACTGCCGGTAAACGCTCGATCCATCCCGCGCGCCGCAATAGCTCCAGGTAGTAGTAGCTCTGGTGGCGCTGCAATTCACCGCGGCCAGGCACGGCCACCGCGCGGGTCAGCAACCAGCTTCGCCCGTTGCGCGCGTATCCGATCCGTTCCGGTATCCCCGCGCGCCAAGCCAGCCAGGCGGCTTCAAAGGCGTTTTGCAAAAGCATCGCCGTATCAAAGCGCTCACCGCGCAGCTCGCGGGCCAAACGCTCCCGCCCCAGAAATCCGCGGTGCCGCCCGCGATGTTCGTAGACCAGCAACCGATCGGCGCAATCCTGATCGCGGTAGAGTTCGGCCACCCACGGTCGCGCCAGGACGGCGATCTCCGCCTGCGGCCAGCGCCCACGAATCGCCCGCAAAGCCGGCAGGGACATCACCGCGTCACCCACCCAATTGGTCGCGCGCACCAGAATCTTCACGGCTGCTTCACCGCCCGCCGCCGGCTCGCGGCCGAGAGGACCGCATTCCAGAAACCCACGGCATCGGAAATCGCCAGGCGAATCCGGCAGGCATACACCGGCAGGCGCCCGGGCGCCGCATCCCGCAAATTGAACACGTCCTTTTCCGTGCAGATCATTGCGTCTGCGCCCGCCGAGACGGCGGCCCGCTCCAGCGCCGCCACGTCGGCAGACGAGTAGCGGTGGTGATCGCGAAAGCGGCGCTCACTTGCCACGGTGAATCCCCAGCGGCGCAGATCGTCAAAAAACGCCCGCGGATTCCCGATGCCGCAAAAGGCCAAGACCCGGGCCGAGGAGCGGTCCGGCAACGGCCACTCGACTGCCAGCGCCGGAACGCGCAACACTGCCTCCAGCTCGGTCTGCGCGAAAAACATCGGCCCGCGCGTGTACCGCCGCACCATGCTCTCGACGGCCGGCGCATGTTCGCTGCGGGTGATGACCACGATCCCCGCGCGCGACAGAGCACTGATCGGCTCGCGCAGGCGTCCGACCGGGAGCAGCTTCCCGCCTCCGAAGGGATCGCTGGCATCGAGCAGGACAATGTCGGCATCCCGCTCCAGCGCCAGATGCTGAAATCCGTCGTCCAGGATGAACCACTTCGCGCCATGCCGCTCTAGTGTCCGCCCGCTTGCGTAGCGATCCTTGCCCACACCCAGTTGCGCCCGCGCTCCCAGCCGCCACCGCAGCAGGGCCACCTCATCCGCTGCCGGTACGCCTCGGCCGCCGCTCCGTGCCCCTCCGCGATAGCCGCGGGTGAGAATGGCCGGACGCTGGCCGTCGGCGATCAACCTCTCGGCCAACCAGAGTACCATCGGCGTCTTTCCCGTCCCACCCACGGTGAGGTTGCCGACGCTCAGCACAGTTCCATCGAGGCGCCTGTGCCGCAAGACTCCGCAGCGGTACAAACCCGCCCGCAGACGCGCCGCCAAACCGTACGTCACGCCCAGCGGCCACAGCGCCAGCCGCAACGTTGGCGAATCCATTATCGGACCGCCTGCGGCGCTTTGAGCAACTCGGCCAGGCGCTCCACTGTCGCGGCGGTAGCCCCCCGGTGGCGCTCCACAAGCGCGCGCGCTGCCCTGCCCATCTCTTCGCGCCGCTCGTTATTTTCGAGCAGAGTGATCCAGGCCGCGCCCAGCTCGGCGCCGGAGCGTGCTTCGACCGCCGCTCCGGCGCGAAGAAACTCGGCTGCGATGTCGCGAAAATTCTCCATTGAAGGGCCGAACACGGGCGCCTTGCCGAAGGCGGCCGGCTCCAGCGGATTGTGCCCTCCGGCCGGCACCAGCGAGCCACCGACAAACACGCCGTCGGCCAGCCGATACACCGCCGCCAGCTCTCCCAGCGAATCGAGCAGCAGCACACCGCGTCGCCGGCCAGGCGCCTCTCTGAGAATTCCCTCGGACGCTCCGTCGAGCGAAAGCGCGCTGCGGCGAACCACTCGCCAGCCCGCCTGTTCGATGATTCCGCAGGCATCCTCGAAACGTTCCGGACGGCGCGGCGCCAACAGCAGCAGCGTCTCCGGCCATTTCTCCGCCACCAGCGCCAGGGCTTCCAGCACACCCCGTTCCTCCCCGGCCACCACGCTGCCCGCGATCAGCAGCGGTCCCCGGCCGGAGCGCTCGAGTTCCGGCTCTAGCCAGGCAACCAACGCATTTCCGCCGGCCGGGCTCAGATCGTATTTCAGATTGCCCGATACCACCACGCGATCGCGTGGAGCGCCCAGCGCCACAGCGCGCTTGGCGTCCTCCTCGCTCTGCATGAGGTAGAGGCTGGCATCCTTGAAAACGCGCCGCCTGAAACTCGGAACCGCCCAGCCAAAAGTTCGAAATGACCGGTCCGAGATGCGTCCATTCACATATGCCACGGGCGCACCGGATTGCCGCGCCGCACGCAGAAAATTGGGCCAAATCTCCGTTTCCACGACGACAATCAAGCCGGGGCGGACGGCGTGCAGCGTACGGCGCATCGCTCCCGGCAGGTCCAGCGGAAAATAGAACACCGCGTCCGCAAATCTCATCCGCTCGCGCGCCAGCGCCTGTCCCGTCTCTGTCGTGGTCGAGATCATCAGGCGGCGTTCCGGAAAACGTTCCTTGAGGGTCCGCGCCAGCGGCAGCGCCGCCAGCACTTCCCCCACGGAAACGGCATGCAGCCAAATCCCCTCCTGCGAACGGGCCTCCGCTCGGACTAGTTCCGGCGGGAATCGCAGCCCCAGCCGCTCGGGCAGATTGCGCAGATTCTTGTCCCGCCGCAGGCCCCGCACCAGGAAATACGGCGCCAGCAGAAGCAAGCCGATGGCGGTGAACACGCTGTAGAGAAAATACATGCAGATGGCAGCCGTGCGGCGGCGCTCCGGCGTGGAAACGAGAACGGTGGCCGAAATCTGTACCGCGCGCAGATGCGATATTATAGGCAGGTCATGCGGGCGGCAAGGTCGGGGCAACTTCGGGACGCGATGCGCATCTCACCTCTATATACAATGCCCAAACGCCTGTTGCTGTTGGCTTCCTCGCTGGGTCTGGCGACCGTCTGCGGCGGTTCGCCTCTGGGCGCGCAGGTAAATCCCGCTTCCCTCCCGGCTCACGAATCCCACCAAGGCGTCACCGTGGCCGTGAAACCGTTGATCTCCGAGGCCGCCTACAAGGCGCAGTTTGGCGGGCGCACGCCTTACGAGGCTGGCGTTCTGGCCCTCGAGGTATTCTTCCGCAACGACAACGACAAGCCGATTCGCGTCAATCTCGGCGCCATGCGATTGCTCGTGAGCCGCCCCGGCGAATCGCTGCAGAGGATCGAGCCGCTAACCGCCGAAGAGGTCGCCGACCGCGTCCTTCTCAAGGCGCCCACTGATCTCAGGCGGCCACGCCTGCCGAACCCTCTCGGCGGCCGCGGCGGAAATTCCGCTCGTGACAAGAACTGGCAAGAGCTCGCGGCCCGGCTGCGCGCCGCCGGAGTGAAGAGCGACCTGCTCGGGCCGAATTCCACCGTCAGCGGTTTCCTTTTCTTCGACGTGAACCACCACTACGACTGGCTTTCCAGCGCCCGCTTGGACGTCCCCGATTTGGCCTTCATGCTGGATAATCAGGCCCTCTTCTTTTTTCAAGTGGACCTCGCGCCCGCCCTGCGCTGAAACTGACGCCGCCGGTTTGCTCCGTCTCCGGCGCTCCGCTACAATGACATTGTCTTCCCGGGCCCCTTCATGAACCTGCTCGACGACCTGAATCCACAACAGCGCGAAGCTGTCCTGGCCACCGAAGGTCCGGTCCTGGTCCTGGCCGGCGCGGGCACCGGCAAGACGCGCGTCATCACCTGCCGCGTCGCCCATCTGATTCAGCAAGGCGTCTCCGGAAACGCGATTCTCGCCGTCACCTTCACCAACAAGGCCGCCGACCAGATGCGCACCCGCGTGCAGAACCTGCTCGAGCACACCGGAGCTCATGCCGGCGACCCCTGGATCGGTACATTTCATTCCTTTTGTGCGCGTCTTCTGCGCCGCGAAGCGCCGCGCCTGGGCCTGTCCCGCGACTTCGCTATCTACGATGAAGACGATCAGCAGTCGGCGCTCAAACTCGCGCTCGGGAACCTATGCGCGGACGAACCCGGAGGCAAAGCAGACGACACGCCGCGCGCCCTGCTCGAACGGATCAGCTATTGGAAAAATCACGCCGTCGCACCCGATGCCGCCTTGGCGGCCGCCGACGATCGTCGCGCGCGTCTGGCCGCTCGCGCCTATGAAGCCTACGAGCGCGTCTTGCAGACATCAGGCGCTCTCGATTTCGACGACCTGCTCCTGCGCGCCGCCGATGTCCTCCGCCGCTTCGATGACGCCCGCGCCGCCTGGCAGCAGCGCTTTCGCTACATCCACGTGGACGAATATCAGGACACCAACCGCGTGCAGCACGATCTCCTGCGCTTGCTGGCCGGTGACCATCCCAATCTCTGCGTCGTCGGCGACGAAGACCAATCCATCTACCGCTGGCGCGGCGCTGATTCCGGAATCATCCTGCGCTTTGCCGAAGATTTCCCCGGCGCCAAAGTCTTTCGCATCGAGCAGAACTATCGCTCGCGCCAGACGATTCTGGACGCCGCCGCCGCTGTGGTCGCTCACAATCAAGGCCGCATCGGCAAGCAACTCCAGGCCACTCGCGGCACAGGGACCAATCTCGCCTTCTACGAAGCCCGCGATTCCCACGGCGAGGCCGAGTGGGTCGCCGACCGTGTGGCGGAACTGCAACGGCAAGATTCCGATGCGCACGTCGCCGTGATGTACCGCACCAACGCCCAATCGCGCTCCTTCGAGGAAACGTTTCGCGCGCGCGCTTGGCGTTACCGCCTCCTGGGCGGTTTCAGCTTCTACCAGCGCGCCGAGGTCAAGGACGCGCTGGCCTACGTCCGCCTGGCCATGTTCCCCGATGATGACGTGGCCCTGCTGCGCGTGCTGAATACGCCCCCGCGCGGCATCGGCAAGACTTCGGTCGAAGCCTTACAGTCCGTCGCCCGCGAGCACGCCTCCTCGCTCTGGGGCGCATTGTGCCGCACCGTGGACGCCGGCGCCGGCCGCGCCCTGGCCCCTCTGCGAGGTTTTCGCGCGCTCATAGACGAGCTGCGCACAAAACACGCCGAGCTTTCTCCCGCCGACTTTCTTGCAGCCGTGCTGGACACTACCGGCTATCTGGAAATGCTACAGCAGCGAGATCCGGCCGAGGAAAACTCCCGCACCGAGAACTTGCGCGAACTGCTCAACGCCGTGGCCGAAGGCGCCGAGCGCGGCGAGACCCTTTCCGATTTTCTCGATCGCGCCGCCCTGGTCAGCGGGGCCGACTCCTTCGACGAGCGCGCGCCCATCACTCTGCTCACTCTGCACACCGCCAAAGGCCTGGAATTCGATCACGTCTTTCTCACCGGACTCGAAGAGGGCACCTTCCCGCACGGCCGCTCGCTTCGCGATCCCGGCGAGCTCGAGGAAGAACGCCGCCTGTGTTACGTTGGCATGACCCGCGCCCGCGAGACGCTCACCCTCACCCGCGCCGTCTATCGCCGCACGTTTGGCTCCGAACGCCTGCAGGCCTCCGTGCCCTCGCGCTTCCTTTCGGAGATTCCCGGCGAGCTGGTGGACACCGCGACCGGCTCGCTGGCCGATGCCGGCGAGAAGCGCCGCTACGAGCCCGATCCCGAGTACTCCTATTCGGGCGACGAGTTTGCGCGCCGCGTTCGCCGCTCGTCATCCGTCGCCTCTGGCCCCCGTGCGCCGCGCGCCTCGCGTCCCTCTGCGCGCACCAAAGCCGACGCCTCCAATCCCCTCATCGGCCAGCGTGTGCGCCACCCGTCCTACGGCCTGGGCACCATCATTCATGTGGACGGCGAAGACGAGGACCGCAAGCTCACCGTTAGTTTCTCCGGACACGGCACCAAAAAACTCCTCGAACGTTTCGCCAACCTCTCCTGGGCCTGACCAAGCCCTCGCGGCTCTCTCGAAGTTCCTACCCAGCTCCAGTTGCGGAGCGAGTCGCCTCAGGGTAAAGTGGCCCAGCTTCTCGGAAAACTTCTCACTCGGGTGAGGCGTGCCGGGCTCCGAACTGTTTCGCCGCAAGAGTATTGACCAATTGCTGGCCGACGCCGACGCGCCCGAACGGCGCCTGAACAAGTCCCTCGGCTGGCTAAGCCTGACGGCGCTGGGCATCGGCGCCATCATCGGCACCGGCGTCTTCATCCTGACCGGCACGGCGGCCGCCGACGAAGTTGTGCAGTACCCTTCTATTCTGAAAGCGCCCCTGCTGCAGGTGATTCTCTACGGCCAGGATGCTGCCGGCACTTCAGGACGCCCGGGCGCGGGACCCGCCATCGCCCTCTCCTACGCCCTGGTCGCGGTGGTTTGTGGCCTCGCGGCTCTCTGTTTCGCCGAGCTGGCCTCGATGATTCCCATCGCAGGCAGCGCCTACACTTACACCTACGCCACGCTCGGCGAGCTGCTGGCCTGGATCATCGGCTGGGACCTGATCCTCGAGTACGCCGTCTCCAACATGGCCGTGGCCGTCGGTTTTTCGGCCTATGTCGTCAGTCTGCTGGGCAGTTTTGGCATCCGTCTGCCGCCGTCTCTGACCACCCCCGCCTATCTGCCCGATTCCGGCTGGCACCTGCACTTCAACATCCTCGGTTTTCTGATGGTGATGTTGCTCACCGTACTCCTGGTCATCGGCATTCGCGAATCGGCGCGAGCCAATACCATCATGGTCGGCGTCAAAATTATGGCCATCGTGGTCTTCATCTACGCTGCCTCGAAATACGTCCAGCCCGCCAACTGGACCCCGTTCATGCCCAACGGCTGGCAAGGCGTCCTGACCGGGGGCGCCGTCGTTTTCTTCACTTACATCGGCTTCGACTCCGTATCCACCGCCGCCGAGGAGTGCCGCAACCCTCGCCGCGACCTGCCGCTGGGAATCCTGTTCTCTCTCCTCATCTGCGCAATTCTATACATTGGCGTCGCCGTCGTGCTCACCGGCATCCAGCCCTGGCAGAGCCTTCGCAACGCCGCGCCCGTGGCCAACGCGCTCGAAGCCATCGGCCTGCGCCGCATCCAGCAATGGGTCACCGTCGGCGCCCTGATGGGCATGATCTCTTCTCTGCTGGTCTTTCAACTGGGCCAGGCCCGCATCTGGTTTTCGATGTCCCGCGACGGCCTGCTTCCCGGCGCGCTGTCCCGCGTCCACGCCAAATTCCGCACGCCCCACGTGGCCACCTGCGTGGCCGGCGTCGTGGTGGGCGTTCCTGCCGGCATCTTCGATATCGGCACCCTCGCCGATCTGGCCAATATCGGCACGCTATTCGCCTTCCTGCTTGTATCGCTCGCCGTGCTCATCTTGCGCCGTACGCAACCCGGCCGCCCTCGCGCCTTTCGCGTGCCTTTCTCGCCGGTCCTGCCGGCCCTCTCGATGCTATGCTGTTTGCTTCTGATGGCAGGACTCACGCTCGAAAACTGGATTCGGTTTTTCGTCTGGCTGGGCATTGGACTTGTGATCTACTTCGCCTACAGCCGCAAGCGCAGCACCCTCGGTGCAGCCTCAGGAGTACAGGCATGATCCTCCGCCGGCCCGCAGCGGCACTGTTGCCCATCTCCAGCGCACTCCTGGCCTGCGCGGCAATGGCCCTCGCCCCCGTTTCCGCCTGGGCCTGGGGCGCGAACGCTCAGCGCCTGATCGCCAGCCGCGCCGTGGAAACTCTGCCGCCCGATGTGCGACCCTTCTTCGACGCCAATCGGGAATTCCTCCTCCGCCACGTCACCGACCCGCTCACCGCTCTCGAGACCAATCCCAGGACCGAGGCGCAGAACCACATCCTCTATCTCGACCGTTACGGAAAATTTCCATTCGACGCCCTGCCCCGCAATTACCGCGCCGCCCTCGCCAAATTCGGCCGCGCTAAACTGGAATCGAGCGGCCTGCTCCCCTGGCAGATCGGACTCTATAGCGAACGCCTCACCGAAGCCCTCCGCGCCGGAAACTGGGAACAGGCTCGTATCCTGGCCGCCACTTTGGCCGCCTATGTTGCCGCAGCCCACGACCCGTTCAACACCACCGAAAATTTCGACGGCCGCCTCTCCGGCCAGCCCGGCGTAAACCTCCGTTTCGCCTCCAACCTGGTGGACCGCTACTCCTTGTTTTTCCCCATGCGGCCCAACGACGCCGCCTTCGTCTCCGACCCCACCGACCATGCCTTCGAGAGCTGCCTCAACGCCCACTCCTGGCTCGAAAATATCCTGCTCGCCGACCGCCGCGCCCGCGCCGGTCTGGGCGATTACACTGACGACTATTACGACCGCTTCTACAACCAGGCCGGCGCCACTCTGATTCGCCAGTTGAGCGACGCGGCCACCGACGTCGGCTCCTACTGGCTCACCTCCTGGATCAACGCCGGCCGGCCCGCGCTTCCCCGGCAATAGCCGTGTCCTCCCCGCGCCCTTCTCCCGTCGAACCGCTGGCCGCGCGACTGGCCGCCTTGCCCAAAGCCGAGCTGCATCTGCACCTCGAAGGCGCCATCGAACCGTCCATAGTTTCGGAACTAGCCGCGCGCTACGGCGACTCCATCTCGGCGGCCGACGTCGCCGCGCGCTACGCCACCCGCGATTTTTCCGCTTTCATCGAAGCCTACAAATGGGTCACCTCTTACCTGCGCGCTCCCCGGGACTACGCGCTCCTCGCGCAAGAGACCGCCGAACGATTGCTCGCGCAAAATGTGGTGTACGCGGAGATCACTCTCTCGGCAGGAGTGATGCTCTTCCGCCAGCAGGACGTGGCCGCCAACTTCCGCGCTATCCGCGAAGCCGTCCGTCCCTTCGAGCCGCGCGGCCTGCGCCTGCAATGGGTTTTCGACTGCGTGCGCCAGTTCGGTCCCGCTCCGGCCATGCAGGTCGCGCGGATCGCTGTCGAGTTGCGCGATGAGGGCGTGATCGCCTTCGGAATCGGCGGCGACGAACTGGCTGTCCCAGCGGCTGAGTTCTGCGGCGTCTTCGACTTTGCCGCGGACGGCGGCCTGCGCCGCCTGGCCCACGCCGGAGAGATCGGCGGTCCGCAATCGGTGCGCGACGCGCTCGATCTGCTCGGCGCCGAGCGCATCGGTCACGGTATCGCCGTGGCCCGGGATCCGGCGCTCGCCGATATCATGCGCGAGCGATCCGTCCCCCTGGAAATCTGCCCGACAAGCAATCTGCGCACCGGCGCGCTCGCGCGCCAACTCGGCCAAGCGACCGCCGCCCTGAGCGATCATCCCTTGCCCGATCTGCTCCGCTCAGGCCTGCCGCTCAGCGTTTCCACCGACGACCCAGCCATGTTTGAGACCGACCTTCTGCGCGAATATGGCGCGCTCATCCAAATGGGCCTCACCGCACGAGAACTCGTGCAGGTCGCCGCCGCGGGTTTCGAGGGCGCCTTCCTCCCGCCCGCCGACAAAGCTGCATACCTCGACACGTTTCATAACCGGGCCGCCGCCCTGCGCCTGCTCTGACTCGTGTTGCATAGGCGCTCAGATGAGAGCAACCTTCTCTATGATTGTCATTCCGAGGAGCGGAGCGACGAGGAATCTGCACTTTCGTTCGTCGCTTTCAAAGGGAGCCGCCTCGTCCGCCGAAGGCTTACCCAGAATGATTCGGCCGAGCCTCACCAGAATCATCTGCTCCACGAATATGTCAGTCGAGTTGTATAATGCCGCTCATGAAAGCTCACGTGTGGGTCATGCTCAAGAGCACTGTGCTCGACCCTCAGGGCGCCGCCATCCAGCAGGCGCTCGCGTCGCTCGGCCACGCCGCCGTGCGCGACGTCCGCCAGGGCAAATTCTTCGTCCTCGAACTCCAAGGCCTTGACCGCGCCGCCGCCCAATCCGAAATCGAGCAGATCGCGCGCCAGGTCCTCACCAATCCGGTCATTGAGCAGTTCCGCTTCGAAATCATCGAAGACGCCCAGCCCGCCGCCGCCGATTAGCGCCTGTTTTTGGACGCCCCCTTTTCGAGGTGAACGACGCCGGCGCCCCGGCAGGGGCGGCACAATCCCGACGCTAGCGTGGACCGCCCCTTGCACTCGCAGCACACAGAGCCACGCCGGCATCACCGGCGCGGGCCGTTTGTGCTACCATCCCGCGGGAAGCTGTTTCCGAAATCTCCAGCGGGAGGCCAAGTCATGAAGCGGCTCGTATTTGCATCCATGTTGGGAGTGGTTTTCGCGATGATGCTCTTGTGGTCTGCTGATCTGTCGGCCCAGCGCCGCCGCGTAGTAGTCCGTCGCGCGCCCGTTCGCCGTACCACTATCGTGGTTCGCCCGGCCCATCCCATTCGCCGCGTTCTGCCGCGCACTGTGGTGCTGCGCCCGGCGCGCACCGCCGTGGTCGTTGGCGCGCCCCTGGTCTTCCTCCCCGCGGTCGTCTGGAGACCTACGGTGGTCGCGCTGCCTCCGCGCGAGCGCCTACTCTGGGAAGACAGCGAAGCTCTCGGCAAAGATGAGGAATGGGTGGACTGCAACTTCGGCGTGGACCGCCGCGGCGGCGCCCTGCTGCTCGAAATCGAAGGCACCGCTCAGCTCAACTTCGCCGAGGTCACCTTCGACAACGGTCAGGTGCAAGTCGTTGATTTCGAGGACCACGAACACAAAGTCGGCGTGTACCAGATCCTCAACTTTGCCGACGGCCGCCACGTCAAAACGGTCCGCGTCCTGGCCAAGTCCAATTCTGACGAAGCCACGCTGACCCTCATGCTGACGACCTAGCCGGGTGCCGGGTGCGCCTCGTTGCAGCTCAGGTCCTCCCGTGCCGGCGCGACAGGCGCCGAAAAATAATGGCGCCGGGGACCTGAGGAATGTCGCACCGAACGAACCGGCCTGCGTGCACGTCACTCCGGGGAGTGCAGCGACGAGGAATCCCTCTTCTCGCAGCACCATCGCGGCCTTGCATCTGTGAAATTACGAAAACAATCCGCGAATCGCGCCCAGAATGCCCTTCTTGCTCTCGATCACCTTCGTCAATTCCCCGTCATCAAGCCAAATACCATGGCATACGGGACAAACATCTACGGTCACTTTTTCCAAGCTCTCCTGGGAGAGCTGGGTGCCGCACTTCGGGCAGTGCATGAAGTGCAGCTCCTTCAGCCGCTTCTTTTCTTCTTCAGCCTGCGCGTGCGCCCGTTTGGCCTCTGCCTCTAACCGCCGCTTGATCTCCAATCTGGCAAAATACTCTTCTTCGTTCTCACTCGGTTGACCTGGCATTCTCCCCTCCTGGCGCAAAATTGTATAGCCATCGCCCCATTCGCTCAACCTCAGCCCCATTTTTCGAGAACCATCCGCAGCGCCGCCCTGGGTAAGCGAAAGGCTACCCCAATCCTTCACCGTATCCGCTATCATTACTCCTTGTGTTAACCTAAAAATGTCGCCGGGCGTTGCGCCCCGGCCTCGCCAACGGGTGCGGGCTGTACTTGCAGCCCGCGCTGAAATATTGACCACCAAGGAGCCTCCTCCGTGTGCGGGATAGTCGGATACATCGGCCCCAAGAAAGTCGTGCCGCTCATCATTGACGGTCTCCGGCGTCTTGAGTATCGCGGGTACGACTCCGCCGGCGTGGCCGTCGTTAATCCCAGCGGCCAAATCGAAATTCGCCGCGCATCCGGCAAGCTGCGCTGTCTTGAAGAAGCCATTCAAAAGTCGTCCATTGACGGCGTCTACGGACTCGGCCACACGCGCTGGGCCACGCACGGCCGTCCCACCGAAGAAAACGCGCATCCCCATCGCGACTGCAAGGGCCAGGTCGTCGTCGTCCACAACGGCATCGTCGAAAACTATATCGAGCTGAAACACGAGCTCGAGCGCGAAGGCCACAAGTTCGTCACCGAGACCGACACCGAAATCGTCGCCCATCTCGTCGAAAAATACATGGACGGCGGCCCGCTCGAAGACGCCGTGCGCAAGACCGTCAAGCGCCTCTCGGGTGTCTATGCCCTGGCCATGCTCTCCACCAAGGACCCCAACAAGATCGTCGCCGCGCGCCTTGGTCCCCCGGTGGTGATCGGCCTGGGCCAGAATGAATTCTTCGTGGCCAGCGATATCCCCGCCATTCTCTTCCACACGCGCGACATGTTTTTTCTCGGCGACGGCAATATCGCCACGCTGACGCCGCAAGGCGTCTCCGTCACCGACCTCGAAGGCAAGTCCGTTCAGCCCAAGGTCCAGCACATCACCTGGGACCCCATCATGGCCGAAAAGGGCGGCTTCAAGCACTTCATGCAGAAAGAGATTTTCGAGCAGCCCCGCGCCGTTCGCGACACCCTGCTGGGGCGCATCTCGCAGGACACCGGCAAGGTCTTCCTGGACCCCATGGACATCAGCGAGCTCGAGTTCCAGAACTTCCACAACATCCGCATTCTTGCCTGCGGCACCAGTTGGCATGCCGCCCTGGCCGGCAAATTCATGATCGAGCGCCTGGCGCGCGTTCCCGTCGAGGTGGACTACGGCAGCGAATTCCGCTACCGCGACCCCATCCTGGACTCCAACACCCTGGCCATCTGCATCAGCCAGTCCGGCGAAACCGCGGACACATTGGCGGCCCAGCGCGAGGCCAAACAAAAGGGAGCCAAGACACTGGCCATTTGCAATGTCATGGGCTCGATGGTCACGCGAGAGGCCCATGGCACGATCCTCACGCACGCCGGACCGGAAATCGGCGTGGCCTCCACCAAAGCCTTCACCTGCCAGTTGGCCGCCCTGCTGCTCATCGCGCTCTATCTCGGCGAACGTCGCGGCCGCCTGACCTCCGATTGCGCCCGCGTTCTGATGCAGGAGTTCACCCGCCTCCCGCACAAAATGGAATCCGTGCTGCAAGCCGATCAATCCGGCTTCTACGAATCACTCGCGCGGCAACTCTTCCGCCACACCGATTTCCTCTATCTGGCGCGCGGAATCCACTACCCCATCGCCCTCGAAGGCGCCCTGAAACTCAAGGAAATTTCCTACATTCACGCCGAAGGCTACCCCGCCGGCGAAATGAAGCACGGCCCCAACGCATTGATCGACGAAAATCTCCCCGTCGTCGTCCTGGCCACCCGCGACGAAGCCGACCCCGACTCCATGACTCGCTATGAGAAAAGCGTCTCCAACATCCAGGAAGTCAAAGCCCGCGACGGCATCGTCATCTCCGTGGTCACCGAAGGCGACCACCTGGCCCGCAAAGCCTCCGACCACGTAATCGAAATCCCGTCCGCGCCCGAGCTAATGGCCCCGATTCTCGAGATCATCCCGCTCCAGCTCCTGGCCTACCACATAGCCGTCCGCCGCGGCTGCGACGTGGACCAGCCCCGCAACCTAGCCAAATCCGTCACCGTCGAATAACCAGCGCCGCCCCGCCGACCATTCCATACCGCCGGCCTCTTTAGTACCGCCGGCATCCTGCCGGCTCCTTGGCCGGACTGAACGTACCGCCGGTTTCGTACCGCCGGCATCCTGCCGGCTCCATCTCTTCCTCGTACCGCCGGCATCCTGCCAGCCTCTCTTAGCCTGAAATATCCGCCAGGAAGGTACCGCTACCAATTCAGTGCCGGCTGGAAGCCGGCGCTACAAAATACTCCCGGCCCACCCAGGGCCAGTTCCGTAAACCCGCTTTCTCCGGGTTCTCCTCAACGTACCGGACAATTCTCTGCAAGGAAGCTTCATGACGGATCAGGTGATCGAAATACTCGCGTTGCCAGAATCCCCCGGAACGCCGGAGAAGGCGATTGGCCGCCAGCGCCGAAAACGACTTCCAGGAATGCACAATGGCTTCCAGCGTATGGCCTCCGAGCGGCGAGAAAACTACATGTGCGTGATTCGGCATCACGCACCATGCCCGAACGCGATACCGTGCCCCTTCGAAGTGCCACAGGGCGTCTGCAACGATACGGGCGATCCGAGGATCTCGCATGTAACAGTGGCCCAGGCCGCAATCAAGCCAGCGCTCGGCCTTCCTGAGCAAGGCCCGAAGCTTTTCCTGACGAACCCGGTCCCCAGCGCGCTGCGTGCCCGCCCGCCTGGCACCTTCGAGAACCAGCCGCTCCTTCTGAAGTTGCGCCAGCAAATCCCGAGGGAGCGAATCGGCCAGGCGAAACGTGACAAAGTAAATCGCCAGTTCGGCCTCCAGATGAGGCAAATAGCCGCGCGAGCGCATCACCGGAGTCATTCCCTCTTCACTCCTGGTACCGCCGGCATCTTGCCGGCTTCCTCTCTCCCCGTACCGCCGGCATCTTGCCGGCTTCTTTCCCGCCTTTATTTCGTACCCCCGGCTTCAAGCCGGCTCCGATTTAGTACCGCCGGCATCCCGCCGGCTGCCTCTCTCCTTGTACCGCCGGCATCCTGCCGGCCTTTCCACGACAGCCTACCGCAGAGGGTTGGCATCGAGGAAACACCCGCACCCTTGAAAATCAGCGGGTGCGGGCTGTACTTGCAGCCCGCTGAGAAAGAAGCCTGCGGCACCCCCGGCCCCCGTCCGCCGGCTCTGGGTGCCCCGACAGCAGTGCTATACTCCGCTCGCTTGATCGCTGCAAGCAAGATGGAGCGCGAAAATCCTATCCGCCACCCGCCCAGGCCCATCGTGACGCGGACCGGCGGACGGCCTGAGGAGCCTGGAGAGTGTGCGAGCGTACATTAGGCCGCACGCGGGGCGCTCCGGGTGTATAACGTGGGACAAAGGACGGCCAAAATGGTAATCCCGGGCTGAATAAACAAGGCGATCGGACCGATGAGGAAGTTGTCCTGCCACTATCCTTCTCTTCCACGACGAAAGGAGCAGCAGCCATGACCCACAAACCGATGCAGGCAGGCAGGAAATTCATGGCCGTGTTCATGGCGGCCACGCTTTGCGTGCTCGCGATGGCCGAGCCCTTGCTGGCACAGACCGAGCCACAGTCTCGGGATGTGCAATCCCTCGAAGCGCGTGTGCGGGAACTGCAAGCAAAGGGTTCCAAGATACAGGTTAAGCTCGCAGACGGCACCGAGCTCCAGGGCCAAATCATCCGCGTCGAAGCTGATTCCTTCTCCGTCCGGCAAGAGAAAACAGACCAGGAAGTAGCCATACAGTATGCGCAGGTGACCGAGGTTACGAAAAAAGGGCTCTCACTTGGTAGGAAGATTGCTGTGATTGCTGCCATTGCTGGAGTAGGCACGCTCTTGCTGTTTTGCATCGCACCTTATCCCATCGGCTTTCTATGTCACGAAGACCCTTCCTAACCAAGCGCGGCGGGATTCTGTTCAGAGACAAAATAGCCTTCACATCCTGTCCCTGTGCTGGAGTAGAGGGGCTGGCTGTTGCGTCCGGGCTGGCTTGGAAGAAGGACCCGGGCCGGGTGGCGCAGACGTAGAGCATTGGCACCAATCGGGTGCCGCACCCTTTGTAGTTCCTCAAAGGGTGCGGTTCTTGACCTTCTCCTCACTTGTTCGCGCCCTTCCCTCGCCAATGGAATCGATGCCGATCAAGCCTTCCTGGCCTTTTGCGGATGATCCAGCGAGTTTGGTTGTCATTCTGAGCAAAGCGAAGAATCTCTCATTCTCTGCTGCGCCCGGCGAGTGGCGCAGACGTGAAGCACGAGAACGAATCGAATTCCGCACTCTTTGTAGTTCGTCAAAGGTTGGACCACCCCGGCCTCGTCCATTGGCTCTGGGTGCCCTAACGGCAGTGGTATACTCCGCTCGCTGGGTCGCCGCAAGCAAGATGGGGCGCGGAAATCCTATGCGCCACCCTCTATGACGTTGCCGGCTCTGTCAAGAGACACGTAGAGCGTATCGGTGTTGAATCGTCGTTTCTCTTTCTTTTTAAACCGAACTCTTTTCTCACTTC
>Ga0214473_10001144_pt1 | contig 35827 bp, 29 predicted proteins | sample RVTome_7_FD_203509 | JGI IMG/M metagenome (GOLD analysis project Ga0214473, IMG submission 203509) | Soil microbial communities from uranium-contaminated site in the Upper Colorado River Basin, Wyoming, United States - RVT98D197 | ecosystem: Environmental > Terrestrial > Soil > Contaminated >... | reverse complement strand
CTCGGGTGTCGCACGGAGCTGAAAAGTGATATGCTCGGCCCGTCGGGCAACCCGGCGTGATGGACTGCCCGATGGGTGGCACAGGTGAGGAGCGGCATGACTGCCTATTCCAGGGGAATGCTGAGCGCGGCGGGGGCCCTGCTGCTGGCCGGGATGGCCTGCAATCTGGGCCTCGGCGCCGCGCCTACCCAGGCCGATGTGCAGGAGGTGCAAACCTCCGTGGCCGGCACGCTCATCGCCCAGTTGACGCTGACCCCCGGCCAGATTCAGCCGACGCAGCCGCCGGTGAACACCCCCGAGCCGCTGCCGTCCGCCACCATCACCCTGACCCCCACCGACACTTCCACCCCCACGCCCGCGGTTCCGATGATCAGCGTGACCGTCAACACCAACTGCCGCTTTGGCCCGGGGTCGATCTACGACTACCTGGGCGCGCTGCTGGAGGGCGAGACCGCCGAGATCGTCGGGCGGGACCCCAGTGGAGAGTACTGGTACATCCGCAATCCGGACGACCCGGCCCACTTTTGTTGGCTGTGGGGAGAATACGCCCAGGCGGTGGGCAACTTCGGCTCGCTGCCGATCCTGACCCCTCCGCCCTCCCCCACTCCCACCTATACCCCGACCGCCACGGCCACCTACACCCCGACGCCCCCATAGACTGGCCGGCGTAGCCTGGAGACGGCGGCCGGCGAGCCCAGGCACTGGCGCTGGCAGGTCCGGGCACGAGTGCCGGCGGGCCCAGACATGGCGGCCGGCGGCCCCAACGGGCGGCGCGCTTCCGCTCGTGCACCGATGCTCGACTCCCCGAATCAGGTATAATGCCCCCTCTTTCTCCGGATAGGGCACAACAATCAGATTCAGCACGCGGTCTCAGAACAACCACCTCCGCCCTCTCCGTTCCGCCGCACATTCCCCGATCCGCACGGCTGCCTCTTTGGCCGCCCCCATAGCCGGCCCCACCCGAGTGAATTCAACCTACCCATGACCCGAAAAGCTACCCGTCCCTCCCGCGCTGCTGCCGAACGCAAACCGAGCGCCAAAGACAAGCGGCGGCAGGAGCTGGCCCGCCTGCAACGAGCGGGGGACAAGGCCCGGGCGGCCTTCGAATATGCCGAGGCCAACCAGCACTACGATGCGGCGCTGGCCATCGGGCAATCCTCCAAGGGGCTGCTGAGCCCGGCACTGGAGTTCGACCTGCGGGATGCCCGGGCCTTCTGCTATCGGCGGCTGGGCCAGCTGGAGGCCGAGTCGACCGAGCTGAAGGCCATGGCCGCGCTGGCCAAGGCGGCCGAGGACTGGCCGCGCCAGATCAAGGCCCTCAACTACCTCTCTCAGGTGGCGACCAACCTGGCGGACTTCAAGGCCGCCGAGCGGGCGGCCAAGGCCGCCCTGCGGCTGGCACGGGAGAATGGCGATCGGAAGCTGGAGGCGGACAGCCTGATGGCGCTGGGTGATGCGCTGCGGACGTATCGCGACCCCACTCGCGCCCAGGGCTCCTTGGAGAAGGCGCTGCGCATCTATCGGGAGCTGGACGACCGCCACGGGATTGCCAGCACGCTGCGCCGGCTTGGCCGGATCACGATTTCCCTCGGGGATCTCCCCGCCGCCCAGGGGTTTCTACAGGAGGCGCTGGGCCTGGCTCGGGCGGTTGGTGACCGGGAGGGCGAAGCCGCCGTGCTCAATTCGCTGGCGCTGGCCTCCAGCGACTCCGCCGACCAGCGCACCTATGGGGAGCAGTCGCTGGAGATCTTCCAGACCATCCGGGATCGGCAAGGCCAGGGGATGCTGTACAACAACCTGGGGCTGCTGTACGGGCACTTGGGCCTCTACGGTACAGCCCGCGACTACACCGAACGCGGCGTGCGTATGGCGCGGGAGATGCAGGCGGCATTCGGCCTGGCCACCTTCCTCGAAAGCCGGGGGCGCGCCGAAGTGGATTCAGGGGACTACGAGAAGGGCCAGCAGACTTTCGAAGAGGGTCTGGCCCTCTCGGTGGAGATCGGCCACACCGTCGATGAGGCCTACTACCGCCTGGGACTGGGCCGTCTGAGCCTGGTCCGCGGCCAGGCGAAGCAGGCCCGCATGTCGCTGCAGCAGGCCTGCGACCTGTTCCAGGAGAGCAGCAGCCCTACCGAACTCTCCATCTCGCTAGCCTGGCTGGGCTATGCCTACCTCGGCCTGGGTGATTGGGAGGCCGCCCATCGTTCCACGTCGCAGGGCGTGGCCCAGATGGAGGCCCTGGGGGACATCAGCTCCGACTACCCGGCCCAGGAAGTGTGGTGGCTGCACTACCAGGTATTGAAAGCCGCCCCCGCCAAGTCGGGGGCGAGCGGCTCCCGGAGGACCTCCCGCGCCCGGACCACGGCCAGCCAAGACCTCTCCCAGCTCACCGATACCTATGCCTGGATGGTATTGCAGCGGGCCCGCCAGGTGACGATGTCCGGGATCACCACGCTCAGCGATCAGGGTCTGCGGCGCAACTACCTGAACAAGGTAGAGGTCAACCGCCAGATCATCACCGAGTGGGTGCAGGGCGCCCAGGCCCGCGGCCTGGACCTGGATCCCGGCCAGGGCGGCGCCGGCAATCTGCAGGAGCAGCTCAAGCGTATGCTGGCCATCGGGGCCCGCATGAACGAGCGGCGCGACCCGCAGGGACTGCTGGACTTCATCATGGATCAGTTGGTGGAGCTCAGCGGCGCCGAGCGGGTGCTGCTGGCCTTCCTAGAGCAGGATGGCCGGACCGCGGCCTCCGGGCGCGGGTTCGGTGACGAGCCGCTGGAGGCCGCCCTGGGAGCGCGTGGCTCGCTGTTGGATCCGGTGGTCGAGAACCTGCGCCCGGTGTTGTCCCAGGAACTCTCATCCGCCGAGCCCGGCGCGGCAGCCCGGGATGTGCTGGATTCGCTCTCCGTTCTGGCCCTGCCACTGGTCTCGCGTGGGCAGCTCATTGGCCTGATCTACCTGGACAACCGCACCATCTTCGGCCGCTTCACCCAGGCGGACGTGGACTTGCTGTCAGCCTTCGCCAACCAGGCCGCCTCGGCCATTGAGAACGCCCGCCTGTACCAGGTGCTGGAGCAGCGGGTAGCAGAGCGCACCGCCGAACTCCAGCAGGCCAATCAGGCCATGGAGCAGAGAGCGGCCGAGCTGTCCATCATTAACAGTGTCCAGCAGGGATTGGCGGCCCAGCTCGATTTCCAGGCCATCATCGAACTGGTCGGCGACAAGATCCGGGAAGTCTTCGACTGGCAGAACCTGGGCATCCGCACCTACGACCCGCAAACCAACCTGGTTCACTACCCCTTCGAGGTCGAACGCGGCCTGCGGCTGCCTCCTTTCGATCCGGTGCCGGCCAGCGCTTTTTCCGGGCACATCATCAAGACCCGCAAACCTCTGCTCATCAACCAGGACATGGACCGTTGGATGGAGAAGCTGCATTCCACGCTTTTGCCGGGCACCGACCAATCCAAGGCCTTCCTGGGTGTTCCCATCATCTCCGGCGATCGGGTCACCGGCGTCATCGCGGTGGAGGACATGGAGCGGGAAGACGCCTTCGACGAGGCGGACGTGCGCCTGCTCACCACTCTGGCCGCCAGCATGGGGGTGGCGTTGGAGAACGCCCGCCTGTTTGAAGAGACCAAGCGGCTGCTCACCGAAACCGAGCAGCGGGCGGCCGAACTGGAGATCATCAGCAGCGTGGAGCAAGCCCTGGCCTCCAAGCTGGAGATGCAGGAAGTCTTCGACCTGGTGGGCGACAAGATCGCCGAGGTCTTCGACGCCCAGGTGCTGATCATCATGACCTACGACGGCCAGGCCGATCTTGTGCACTACCGCTACTTCATCGAGCGCGGCCGCCGGCATTTCCCCGAGCCGGACGCACTGGGCGAGCGTGGCTTCGCGGCGCACATCATCCATTCCCGCCAGCCCCTGCTGTTCAACCGCGACCTGTCCGAACGGATGAAGGAATACGGATCCTACATCCTGGCCGGGGACGCGCCAAAGTCCTACATGGGGGTTCCGCTTGTCATCGGCGATGAGGTCAAGGGCGTCATTACGCTGCAGAACGTCGACCGCGAAGACGCCTTCCGTGATTCCGACCTGCGATTGCTGAACACCCTGGCCACCAGCATGACCGTCGCGCTGGAGAACGTACGCCTGTTCGACGAGACTCGCCGCCGGGCGGCAGAGATGGCCGCCCTGGCCGAGATCGCCCGGGAGGTCTCCGCCACCCTGGATCTCTCCACGGTGCTCGAGCGCATCGGGGCGCGCACCATGCAGCTGCTCAACGCCCGCACCATCAACCTGCGGCTGCTGCAGCCGGACGGCCAAACGCTCAAGACGGTGGTTGCGCTGGGGCACCACGCCGAGCAGTTCTCCTCCACCCTGCTCCACCTGGGCGAGGGCATCACCGGTGTGGTGGCGCAGACCGGGGTGCCGGAAGTCGTGAACGACACCCGGTCGGACAAACGCACCAAGCACGTTCCCGGCACGCCGGTAGATGAACCGACCGCCTTGATGATCGTCCCACTGATGACCGGCGAGCAGATCATCGGCACCATGGGTGTGTGGCGGCCGCGCGAACGCGGCCTGTTTACCCAGCAGGATCTGGAGGTGCTGGTCTCGCTGGCGCGGCAAACTGCAGTCGCCATTCAAAACGCCCGGTTGTTCGACGAGGTGCAGCGTCAGAAGGTCTATTCCGAGTCGCTGGTGCAGCACAGCCCGGTGGCCATTGTGAACATCGACGCCGACGACATGATCGTGTCCTGGAATCCGGGCGCCGAGCAGCTCTTCGGTTACACCGCCGAAGAAGCCATCGAGGTGAACATCGACGACCTGTTGGTGCCCGCCGAATTCCGGGAGGAGGCCGTCCGCTACAACCGGGCCACCCAGGGAGCCGGCCGCATCCAGGTCACCACCCGCCGCCGGCGCAAGGATGGATCGCTGGTCGACGTGGATTTGCACGGCGTGCCGCTGTTGTCCGACGGCCAGCCCGCCGGCGCCATCGCCATCTACCACGACATCACCGAGCGGGTGCGGGCCGAGCAAGAGCTGCGCAGCCAGAAGGAGTACCTGGAGGCGCTGGTGGAAAACAGCCCGGTGGCGATCATCACCGCCGACCTGCACGCCCAGGTCGTGTCCTGGAATCCGGCGGCGGAGAAGCTCTTCGGCTACACCGCCGAGGAAGCCATCGGCCGGGACATCGACGACCTGGTGGCCCACGGCCAGATGCACCAGCAAGCCGACGACTACACCCAGCAGTTGTTCGAGGAGCAGCGGGTCCACCTGACCGCCCAGCGCACCCGCAAGGACGGCAGCCTGGTGGACGTGGAGGTGCTGGCCTTGCCGGTCACCGTGGCCGGGCAGCACGTCGGATTCATCGCGATCTACCACGACATCACCGAGCGCCTGCGGGCCGAGGAGGCGCTGCGGGAGCAGAAGCAGTACCTGGAAGCGGTGGTGCAGAACAGCCCGGTGGCCATCGTCACCATCGACCGGCAGGCCAACGTGGTGGCCTGGAACCCTACCGCCGAACAGCTCTTCGGCTACACCTCCAAACAGGCCATCGGCCGCAACATCGATGAACTGGTCGCCAGCCAGGACGAACTGCATGCGGAGGCGGTGGACTACAACCGGCAGGCCGCCCACGGCGAGTTGATCCGAGCCATCACCAAGCGCACCCGCAAAGACGGCTCGCTGGTGGACGTGGAGGTGCTGGCCTTGCCAGTCGACGTGGAGGGACAGCAGCTCGGGATCATTGTGATCTACCACGACATCACCGAGCTGGTGCTCGCCCGCCAGGAGGCCGAGTCCGCCAACGAGGCCAAGAGCGCCTTCCTGGCGACCATGAGCCACGAGATCCGCACCCCGATGAACGCGGTGATCGGCATGAGCGGGCTGCTGCTGGACACCGAGCTCCCCCAGGAACAGCGCGAGTACGCCGAGATCATCCGCAACAGCGCCGATTCGCTGCTGGCGATCATCAACGACATCCTGGACTTCAGCAAAATCGAAGCTGGGAAGATGGACCTGGAGGCCCGGCCCTTCGAGCTACGTGAGTGCGTTGAGGCCGCCCTGGATCTGGTGGCCCCCCGCGCCGCCGAGAAAGGGCTGAACCTGGCCTACGAACTGCAGCCCGAGGCCCCCCGCGGCATCCAGGGGGATGTCACCCGCCTGCGCCAGATCCTGCTGAACCTGCTCACCAACGCGGTCAAATTCACCGAAACCGGCGAAGTGGTGCTCACGTTGAGCTCCCGGCCGCTCACCCGGGCCAACCGGCGGTCGGCCCGGCATGAGCTGCACTTCGCGGTGCGCGACACCGGCATCGGGATCGACGCCGAGCGTCAGGGACGCCTCTTTCAGTCCTTCAGCCAGGCGGACGCCTCCACTGCCCGCCGCTACGGCGGCACCGGCCTGGGGCTGGCCATCAGCCGCCGCCTGACGGAGTTGATGGGCGGGCGGATGTGGGTGGAGAGCCAGCCCGGCCAGGGCTCCACCTTCCAGTTCACTATCCAGGCCGTCGAGGCCAAACTCCCCGAGCGCACCCGGCCCGCCCTGACTGAATCCCAGCCGGAGCTGGACGGCAAGCACATGCTCATCGTGGACGACAACCCCACCAACCGCCGCATCCTGGCGCTGCAAACCCAGGCCTGGGGAATGACCCACTCGCAGACCGGATCTCCGGCGGAAGCCCTGGAGTGGATCCGACAGGGCAAGTCCTTTGACGCGGCGATTCTGGACATGAACATGCCCGACATGGACGGACTCGCTCTGGCGGCCGCCATCCGGGAGAACCGCCCGAGCGGCGACCTGCCCCTGGTGCTCTTCACCTCCCTGGGGCGGCGCGAGTCCGGCATGGATGGGCTGCAATTCGCTGCCCAGCTGAGCAAGCCGATCAAGCCCTCCCAGTTGTTCGACGCATTGATCGCCATCTTCGCCGGGCAGGCGCAGGCGCCCTCCCCCGCCGAAGCGGCCAAGCAGCGGATGGATCCCGAAATGGCTCATCGCCACCCGCTGCGCATCCTGCTGGCCGAGGACAATGTGGTCAACCAGAAGCTGGCCCTGCGCCTGCTCCTGGGCATGGGCTACCGGGCCGACGTCGCCGCCAACGGCTTGGAGGCCATCGACTCGATCGCGCGGCAGCCCTACGACGTCGTGCTCATGGACGTGCAGATGCCCGAAATGGACGGACTGGAGGCCTCCCGGCAGATCAACCGGCGCTGGGGCAAGGCGGAGCGCCCGCGCATCGTGGCCATGACCGCCAATGCCATGCAGGGCGACCGGGAGCTGTGCCTGGCGGCGGGCATGGATGACTACCTCACCAAACCGATTCGAGTCAACGACCTGGTCGCCGCCCTGTATCGCACCCGGGCCCGGGTGGCGCAGGAAGAGTAGAGGCCCATGGCAACCTCACCCGTCGATCTCGCCACCCTGCAAACTCTGGAGGCCACCACCGATCGGGCCTTCGTCCAGGAGTTGATTGAGGCCTTTCTGGAGGACGGCCGAGAGCAGATCGCGGCCATGCGCCAGTCGCTGGCCAGCGGCGACGCGGTCACGTTCCAACGGGCTGCCCATTCGCTCAAGTCCAGCAGCGCCAACCTGGGCGCCCTGCAGCTCTCCGCCCAGGCCAAGGCGCTCGAGCTGCTGGCCAAGGCAGGCAACCTGCAGGCGGCACCCGAGCAGCTGGAGGCGGTAGCTGCCGCTTTCCCGGCGGTCGAGCAATCCCTGCGGGAATTCGGCCATGGCTCATAGCCACTCCCCCGAAGCCGGCCGCCTGCTGGTGGTGGACGATAACAAGGTCAACCGGCTGCTGCTCGGCCGCGGACTGGAGCAGCACGGCCACCAGGTCGAATTCGCCGAGAATGGGCAGCAGGCGCTGGATCGGCTCCGTCACGAGCGCTTCGACCTGGTGCTGCTGGACATCATGATGCCCGAGTTGGACGGCTACCAGGTGCTGGAGCAGCTCACAAGCTCCCCCGAACTGCGCGACATCCCGGTCATCATGACCTCCGCCAACGACGAGTTGGACAGCGTGGTGCGCTGCATCGAGATGGGCGCCGAAGATTTCCTGGTCAAGCCCCCCAACCCGGTGCTGCTGAAGGCCCGCATTGGGGCCAGCCTGGAGAAGAAGCGCCTGCGGGATCAGCAGCGGGCCCTGATTCGCCGCTTCGCCACACCCGAAGTGGCCGAGGAGCTGCTGGCCAACGGCTTCGAACTGGGCGGCAAGTACGTCAGCGCCAGCGCCATGTTTTCCGATATCCGCGGCTTCACCTCCATCGCCGAATCCCAATCGCCGACCGACACCATCGAGCTGCTCAACACCTACTACACCCTCATGTTTGACGCCATCAGCGGACAAGGCGGCACCGTCAACCAGATGGTGGGAGACGGCTTGATGGCCATCTTCGGCGCCCCCGTTCCGCACGCCGATCATCCGGTGCGGGCGGTGCGGGCCGCCTTGGAGATGGTCGAGCTGGTCCAGCTCTTCAACCAGGGGCAGTCGGCCCAGGGAAAGGCCCCCATCCAGATCGGAATCGGCATCGCCTCCGGGCGGGTCATCGCCGGATTCACCGGCACCCAGAGCCGGGCCACCTACACCTGCGTGGGCGACACCGTGAATCTGGCCGCCAGGCTGGAAGCCCACACCAAGGTGCTGGGACACCCCATCTTGATCGATGAGAATACCTGGCAGGGTCTGGGCGGCCAGATCCCGGCCACCGAGCAGGAGCCCACCCAGCTGCGCGGGAAATCGGCCGCCGTGCGGGTGTTCGCCGTCCTGCTGCCAACCGAATCGCCGGAGCCACAGGGCCCCCGATGAGGTCGGCCGCGCTGCGTCAGGTTCCCCTGTTTGCGTCGCTGCCCGCCGGGGAAATTGACCTGCTGGCGGAGACCCTGCAGCCGGTCGCGCTGCCGATGGGCGGGCTGCTCTTTGAGGAAGGCGCACGGGAGGGCCGCTGCTTCATCTTGCTGGAGGGCGAGGTTGACATCATCAAGTCCCTGGGGACGCCCGACGAACGCCTGCTCGCTACCCGCGGCCCCGGCTCCTCGCTGGGCGAGATGAGCTTGTTCAGCCAGGACCACCGCCGCACGGCTAGCGTGCGCGCCCGCTCGGCGGCCAAATTGCTGGAGATGCGCAGGGAAGATCTGGACGCGCTGCTGCGCCGCCACCCCGAGCTGGCCTACAGCATGCTGGGCACCCTCAGCCAGCGCCTGGAGCAATCCGAAAACCACACCATCGCCGACCTGCGCGAGAAGAACCGTCTGCTGCAGCAGGCCTACGACGAGCTCAAGGCGGCCCAGGCCCAGATCATCGAGAAGGAGAAGCTGGAACGCGAGCTGGAGGTCGCCCGCCAGATCCAACTCAGCATCCTGCCGCGTTCGCTGCCCCAGAACGGGCGCTTCGAGTTTGGAGCGCGCATGATCCCCATGAGCGCTGTGGGGGGAGACTTCTACGACGTGCTGCAGTTGGAGAACGGTTCGCTGGCGGTGGCGGTGGGGGATGTGACCGGCCATGGGGTCCCGGCCGCGCTGCTCATGGCCCTGACCGTCACGCTGCTGCGGGCCGAAGCCCGGAGGATCGAATCGCCGTCCGAAGTGCTGCTGGCGGTGAACCGTGAGCTGATGCAGGTGAACGACACCGGTTACTTCGTCACCGCCCTCTACGGTATTCTGCACGACTCCGACGGCAAGTTCCACTACGCCCGGGCAGGCCACTCGGTGCCGCTGGTGCTGGATGCCGGGCGCCAGCCAATCGAAGTTGGCCACGGCGTGGGCCACCCGCTGGGCCTCTTCGAGGAGATGCTGGTGGACGAGGCCAGCCTGGATCTCGCCCCAGGCAGCCTGCTGCTGCTGTATACGGACGGGGTGACCGAAGCGGTCGACGCACAGGGGGAGTTCTTCGGGGATGAGCGCCTGTTGGCGGCGCTGCAATCCAGCAATGGGACCGGCCCCGATCAGACCTGCGAGGCGGTTTGGAGTGCTCTGCAGGCCTATCAGGCCGGCGCATCCCAGGAAGACGACGTCACCCTGCTGGCCGTCGGGGTTCGCTGAGCCGGTCTCCCCAGCCCAGCGCGGCGCCATTCTCCGCAGCCCCCAGCCTGCTCAGGCCTCAGTCCCAGGCAGGCCCCCCAGGTAATCCTGCAGGATCGCCGGTATCTCCGCTTCTTGCCGGTAGCCGCGCAGCTCCAGTCCGGCCGAGTCGTTCCCGGTGATCATCTTGGAGACCGGCACCCCTTCCCGATACAGGCACAGCACCGGTTTGCCACGCTGCAGCGCCAGGGCAAGCTCGTAGCCCACGCCGTGGGAAGGGGTGCTCACCTCGGCCACCAAGGCCTGGCACTCGTCGATCCAGTTCACGTCCCGCCGGTAAACCTCGGCCGGATCCACCGAGCGTTCTTCCTGCATCACCTGCGGGTGCGCCAGGTGGGCGGTGAGCACCGCGTGCCCCATGCCCTGGAGCTGGTCGACGATCACCCGGTAGGCAGCTTCATCCCGCCGACCGCCGGTCAGCGAACACGAGAAGTAGATCTTCATGCCTCGCCTGGAACCCGCCGGGGACTCATGCTATGATCTGGGTCCATGGAAGCTCGCGATCCCCTCCGTTTTCTGCAGCTCGAGGTCGCCCGGTTGAGCGACGAAAACCGCGACCTGAAGCAGGAGCTCGGCAGCCTGCGGGCCTCGGTGCGGGCCTTGAGTGCGCTGCAGGACATCATCCAGCGCATGACCCCCGACGTCGACCCGCTAGTGCTCATCGACGACCTGTTGGCCTCCGCGCTGAAGGCGGTTGGCTCCAGCGACGGCTCGCTCTTGCTGCGGGACGAAGAAACCGACGAGATGGTCTTCGCCGTGGTGCACGGCGAGGCCCGCGAGCGCCTCACCGGATACCGCCTCCCCAAGGGCGCCGGGATCGCCGGCTGGGTGGCCGAGCACCGGCGGCCGCTGGTGGTGCGCAATGTGCGCGAGGACCATCGCTTCTACCCCAAAGTGGACGAGGCCTTCGGATTCCACACCCGCTCGCTGGCCTGCGTCCCGTTGCTGGAGTCCCAGCGCGTGCTCGGGGTGCTGGAGGCGGTCAACAAGAACTACGACCGGGAATTCACCGACCAGGACCACGACCTGCTCATGGTGGTGGCCCATCTGGCCAGCATCGCCATCTCGCGCGCCGAAGCCTTCACCAGCGCCACCCCCTAGGCCTCCCGCAGCTTCGCCCCCAACTCTCGCTCCAGCACTGAAACTACCCGGCGGCGCACCTCGGCCACTTCCTCATCCGTGAGCGTGCGGTCGGATGCCTGGTAGGTGAGCGAATAGGCCAGGCTGACCTTCCCGGCTCCGATTTGTGGTCCTTGATACACGTCGAAGAGGCGCACCTCTCGCACCAGCGGCGCGCCGGCAGCCAGGATCGCCAGACGCACTTGCTCGGCCGGCAGTTCGCGCCCCACGATCAGAGCCAGGTCCTCGAATACCGGAGGGACGGCGGGCACCGGCTGGACCGGATAGCGGTCCGGGACGGCCGCCAAGAGCGGCCCGGCCTCCAGCTCGGCGGCCACCAGGGGCAGATCGCCCAGACCGAAGCGCTCAGCCACCTGCGGATGGAGTTCGCCGAGCACGCCCAAGGTGTCCTCGCCCAGGCGCAGCGCAGCGCTCTTGCCCGGGTGGAAACCGGGATGCTCGGAAGCGGCGAACTCCAGAATGCCCAGGTGCAGTCCGGATGCAAGCTGCTCCAGCATCCCCTTCAGATCAAAGAAATCCATGGAGGGTTGGTCCGGCCCTTTCCAGGATCGGTCGGTGCGTGGTCCGCGCAGGACAATGGCTAGCCGCAGGCGCTCGTCCGGCAGGCGTTCACCCGGCCTCGGATGGAAGACTGGGCCCAGCTCGAAGAGGGCCACCCGGGGGCGCGCCCGGGCGTTCTGCTCGACGATCTGCAGCAGGGTCCCCAGCAGCTCGCGCCGCAGTACGCCCTTGTCGGCGGACAGCGGATTGGCCAGTCGGACATAGGAGGGTTCCTGCTCGGGCGGTTGAGGCCGCAGCTGGGCCTCCTGGTCCGGGGAGGTCAGCCGATAGGTCACCACCTCTTGCAGGCCCATACCGACCAGCAGGTCCTTCAACCGCTCCTCGCGCTCCAGATCCGGATTACCGTACTGGGGCGGGATGGTGTCGCTGATCTGGGTCTCGGGGATGCGGTCATAGCCGTAAATCCGGGCCACCTCCTCCATCAGATCGGCGACCCCTACCGTCCCCTCGCCGATATCCAGGCGGTGATCCGGCACTTTGGCCGACACCTTTCCCTTCCGCACCTGGGTGGCGAACCCCAGGCGGTCCAGCAGACCGGCCAACTCCTTCGTTTCGAGCGAGATCCCCAGCCAGCGCCGGGCGTCCTCGGGCCCCACCTCCACCTGCGGATCGCGCGCCGGCCGCGGGTGCGCGTCCAGCAGCCCCTGGGCGACTTGCCCCCCGCTCCACAGGCGCATCAGCTCCAGCCCCCGCCGCACCCCGCGTTCGGCCATGGCCGGGTGCACGCCGCGCTCGAAGCGATAGGCGGCCTCGGAGGCCAGCTTCTGGGCGGCGACGGTGCGGCGGATGTTCAGGAAATTCCAGGCGGCCCCCTCCAGCAGCACCGTGGTCGTGCGCTCGCCGACCTCGCTCTCCGCGCCTCCCATCACGCCTCCGATGGAAAGCGCTCCCTGGATGTCGGCGACCAGGATGGTGAAGTCATCCAATGACCGCTGGACGCCGTCCAGGGTGGTCAGACGTTCTCCGGACTCGGGCAATCGGGTGATCACGGTGGGCGGCTCGCCGCCGCTCCGCCGCAGCAGCACCTCATAGTCGAACGCATGCAGCGGCTGCCCCACCTCCAGCATGGCGTAGTTGGTGGCATCCACGATGTTGTTGATGGGGCGCATACCCGCCAGGCGCAAGCGGCGCTGCACCTGGTAGGGGCTGGGGCCAATGTGCACACCCTCGATCAACCCCAGCACGAAGCGTGGGTTGAGCTCCGCCTGGCGGATCTCCAGCCGCACCCGGCCCTCCAGCGCGGGGCCGGTCCAACCGACCTCGTAAGAGGGCTGGCGCAGCTCGGCCCCGGTCAGCGCGGCCACCTCCCGGGCCACCCCCAGTATGCTGGCGCAGCGCGCCAGGTTGGGGGTCAGGGAGATGTCCAGCACCACATCCCCCATGTAGTCGGCCAGCGGGGTTCCCGGGACGGCGTCGTCGTCCAGCAAGATGATGCCTTCGTGGTCCTCTGAGATCCCCAGTTCCTTCTCGGAGCAGGCCATGGAGTAGGATTCCACGCCCCGGATCTTGGCCCGCTTCAGGGTCATCAACTCCCAGCCCGCTTGATGCCCGTCGTAGATGACGGCGCCCTCCTTGGCGAAGGCCACTTTGAGCGGCCGCTCCAGCGGGCCCTTCCCTTTGAATGGGAAGAGGTTGGGAGCGCCGGTGAGTACGGTGTGCTCGCGAGCTCCGTCTTCCAGCCGGCACAGTACCAGCCTGTCGGCATTCGGATGGGGCATGACTTCCAGGACCTGGCCCACGACCACCCGCTCCCGATCCCAGGCCAGGCCGGTGATGTTGCTCTGGACCGCCCGGCCTTCCCCGGTATGCCCCTCCACTGGCCCGGTGGGAAGAGGCAGGCCGACGTAGCGGATCTCCTCCACCTCCAACCCCGCCAGTGTGATGCGCTGCGCCAGCTGTTCGATAGGCAGCCGGATATCCACCAGCTCCTTGAGCCAGGAAACCGGCACTTTCATTCCCATACCCCCGCCCCGCGCGGCTGTCGGTGTCCCATCAGAACTGCTCCAGGAAACGCAGGTCGTTCGCCCAAAAACCCCGGATATCGTCGATCCCGTGCTTCAGCATAGCGATGCGTTCCGGCCCCATGCCAAAGGCGAACCCGCTGTATTGCTGCGGGTCGTAGCCGCCGTTCTGCAGCACCACCGGATGCACCATCCCGCTCCCCAGGATCTCCAGCCAGCCGGTGCGTTTGCACACCGGGCAGCCCTCCCCGCCGCATACGAAGCATTCGATGTCCAATTCGGCCGAGGGCTCGGTGAAGGGGAAGTAAGATGCCCGGAAGCGCGCCTTGACCGCCTGTCCGAAGAAGCGGCGGGCGAAAGCGGTCAGTGTCCCCTTGAGGTCGGCAAAGGTGATGTTCCGCCCCACCGCCAGCCCCTCCACCTGGTTGAACTGGACCTCCGAGCGGGCGCTGACCTGCTCATAGCGGTAGCACATACCGGGCAGGATCACCCGGATCGGCTCCGGGGCCCGTTCACGCATGACCCGAATCTGGCCGGGCGATGTGTGGGTTCGCAGCAGCACCCCCGGATCGGTGGTGTAGAAGGTATCCCACATGTCGCGGGCCGGGTGATGGGCCGGCATGTTCAGCAGTTCGAAGTTGTGCTCTTCCGTCTCCACATCCGGGGAGCGGTATACCTGGAAACCCATCTCCGCCCAGATGCGGTAGATCTGGCGCAGGGTCTGGGTGGTCGGGTGCAGCCGGCCCAGGGGAAGGGTCGCCCCCGGCAGGGTGACATCCAGCCGGTCCTCCCGCAGCGTCCGAACCAGCGCGGCCGAGCGAGCACCTTCCAGGCGCTCCCGGTAGGCGCTCTCCAGGACGCCCTTCACCGAGTTAGCCCGCCGTCCGGCCGCCGGCCGCTGCTCCTTGGGGAGGTCGCGGAGTTCGTCCAGAATCCGGCTGAGCTCGGCCAACCGGCCCAGGAACTTCACTTTCCATTCCTGCAGGGCGGCTTCGTCCCGCACCTGGTCAAGGCCCCGGAGGGCGGCCCGCTCCAGTTCTTCCAGTCGATCCAGCACGCTCACACCTCACTCCGGCTCGGTTGTCCCACGGCCCGATGACCCACCCTACGCAAAACCTCCCGCCCTGCAAGGGACGGGAGGCTCTCCCGCATTACCACCCTTGTCGGCCCCTTCAGGCCGCTTTCTGTCCTCCGTCCAAGTCTGTGGCGAACGTATTATCCGCGAAACCGGACTCGTGTCAACGCCGCTTCGGCCCGGTAAGGAAAGCCCACAGGCTGGGCCAGCGCTGCTTGATCAATTCATGATCGTCGCCGACCCATTGATGGGTCGTCAGATAGATGGCGGTCAGGGCCAGTCCGAAAGCCAGGTAGATCCACGAGCGTGTCAGCAGGCCGAAGCCCCGGGCCAGGATGGCGCCGCTCTGACTTGCCACCCAGGTTTCTCGGCAGCCGTCATGGCGGCTAGGCAGCCATGGGGGGCGCCGGTTCTTTCCGGCGCGGCGCCAGCCGGAGCTTCAGGAACAGCCAGGGCGCCCCCAGCGTCGTCCAAAGACCGACCAACCCGTAGCGTAGCAGCCGGAACGGGAGGTAGAGCGGTTCCCCCTCGGCCGGCAGGATGACCCGCAAGCCCACGAACAAGCCCAATACCACCACCGCCCCCACCGCGAAGCGCAGGATCCGCTGCAGCAGCGGCCCGGAGGCGCTGAAGGGCACGTAGCGCCTCATCAGGGCCAACCCAATCCCCAGGCCGGCAAACGATGACACCGCCGCCGCAACATCCTTCACCGGGTGGATCAGAAAGAGCAGCAAGGCCATCGCCACGGCGATGAGGATTTGGTTGCCCGGTCCCAACCCCAGCACCCAGGATTCAATCTTCGCCCCCCAGCGGAAGTAGGCCATCAGCAGCGCCAACCCCAGGACCCAGCCGGCAAGCACATCGGTGGGGAAGTGCACACCCAGGTACACCCGCGAGAACCCGATAAGCAGCATCAGCAGAATAGCTACGACCCAGAACCAGCCCCGCCGCACCTGGCTGGCCACCAGCCCCCAGACCAGCACCGCCGACTGCGCGTGACCGCTGGGAAGACCATACCCTTCGGCCTCCGAAATGCACACGGGCGCCAGGTCGCACGGGCGCGGTTCCATTAAGAGGTCCTTCAAGACGGTGTTGAGATAGCTGGAGGCGACGAACGCCAGGGCAAGCCGAATGGCCAGGCTCAGCTCCACGCACCACAGCAGCAGCGGCACCAGCAGCAGGTAGGTCTCCTGGTTGCCGAGGGTGGTGAAGCCTTCCATGATTGCATTGAGCGCCGGGGTGCGCACAGTCGCAATCGCCTGTATGAACTCGAGTCCCCACTCAAGTAAAGGCGGCATGTCATTCGGCTCCCTGGCGCCGAGGTCCAAGACGCGCCTGGATGAATGCGTGGGTCCGCTCGGCGACCAATTCCCACTCCCGGTCCACGGTCAACGCGTGTCCTGAGTTGTGCAGCAGTAGCAGTTCCTTGTCCCGGGAGCCTACCCGATCGTTCACCCAGTGTGGGCAGGCCGGATGGAGTTGATCATCCAGGGTACTGTGCACGATGAGCAGTGGGCAGGTGACACGCGGCAGGTCCCGTCGCACCTGCCGCTGCAGCTTGAGCAGTTCATGTCCGGCGCGGGTTGGGGCGGTCGGATAACTCCACAGGCGCCCGCCGGCCTCCGGATCCATGAGCATGGCCCTGGGCTTGGCCCAAAACGGGGTGAAGTGCTTCAACAGCGGGAGCAGCCTGCTGAGCGGGTTGCGCAGCCGCAAGGCCGGGGAATAGACGACCGCCGCCGGCACCGACGGATCCCGGGCGGCGTGATGCAGCGCGAGCAGCGCTCCCATCGACAGCCCGGCCAGCACCACCTGCTCGCTGCGCGCCTGCAGTTCGGAGTAGGCCTGGTCCACCCGCTCGGCGAATTCCGTCCACCTCCGCCGGTTGAGGTCGGCCGGGTCCGTCCCATGTCCGGGGAGCAGTGGGGCGTGGACCGTCATGCCGCGGGCGTGCAGATAGTCCCCGATCAAGCGCATCTCCGGAGGGGAGCCGGTAAATCCGTGCACGAGGAGCGCGGCTTGCGGACCGCCGGCCAGGAAGAAAGGCTCGGGGGCGGGAGATTCAGGCATTTCTGGCGGTGGGTGCCTGGCACGAGCCAGGGGCAGGGCGCGACGGCCGCTGCAGGCAGTGGAGCCGGCAGGCTAATTCAGGGCCGCGGTATATGTGGAAACCCCCTCCAACACCAGCAGTTGCGCCTTGGTGCGGATCCCGCCGCGGCCGGAGTAGCCGGTGAGCGATCCGTCGGCGGCCACCACCCGGTGGCACGGGATCACGATGGGCACGGGGTTGCGGGCCAACGCCTGACCTACCGCCCGGCTGGCCCTGGGCTTGCCGATGTGACGGGCGATCTCGGCATAAGTGGCCAGACCGCCGCGCGGCACTCGGGCGGCCGCCCGCAGCACCTGCTGCTGGAAGTCCGTGCTGCGGCTCAGGTCCACCGGGACATTGAATGAGTCGCGTTGGCCGGCAAAGTACTCGCCCAGCTGCCGCAGCACCGGCCCGGCGCGCTCCGGCGAGCGGACGGCCTGGGCCCGGTGGCTGCGTTGCAGGTGTTCGAGGAAGTCCGGCCCGGCCTTCCCGAACTCCACCGCCACCAGCCCGGCCTCGCTCAAGGCCACGCTGATCGGTCCCACCGGGCTGGTCGCCAGTTCGCCGTAGTACAACACCGGATTCTCCTCCCCTAGCTTCGCCCGCAGCTTGGCCAGCGCCCGCTCGACGGCGGCCTCTGGCGGCGAGCCGGCGTACAGGGTGTCCAGTTCCGTCAACAGCGGGTCACCGTCAGCCTGGGTGCTTTCCTCGGAATCTGCCAGCCAGTCAGCCAGTCTCTTCTCGGCATCCATCGTCTCTTCCTTCATTCATTCCTGCCTCTCGACGGCCAGTTCCGATCGCAGCCTTCTCAGGGCCTGGTACACATTGGCCCGCGCCGATTCCGAGCTGCAATCGAGCGCCGCACCGATCTCGGCGTAGCTCAAGCCCTGATACTTGCGCAGGATCAACGACTGCTGCTGCTTGAAAGGCAGCCCCCGCACCGCCGCGCGCACCGCGACCAACCGTTCCCGAAGCTCCAGGCCGTCGTCGGCCGGGCCGCTGCGGTGGGAAGCTGCGCTTTCCTCATCCGGAAGATCGGTCTCGCGCCCGTCCCGCCGCAGACGCCGCTTCAGCTGGGTCCGGGCCGTATTGCCGGCGATGCGGTAGAGCCAGGCGCGGAAGTTGACCTCTCCTTGCATACGGGGGTAGGCCCGATAGGCCCGCAGAAAGGCCTCCTGCAGGCAATCCTCTGCGTCCTGCTCGTTCGAGAGCATTCGCCAGAGAAACACGTACAGCTCCCTGCCGAAGCGAGCAACCAACTCGGTGAATTCAGGTCGTGTGGGCGCAGCCATGTCCGCTACTTAAGACTCGTCCCCCGGCAGATTGTGAAATGGGGCACCGGCGGGAGCGCGCCGAGGCTAGTTCAGGCCCCGCCGCTGGAGGAAATCGAGCATTGCCTGCCGACCCTGGCCCAGGATGGGCACACCGTGGGAGGGCAGCAGGTGGTCGAAGTCCAGTTCACCCAGGCGCTGCATGGAAGCTGCGGCCCTGACCGGGTCCGGTGTGGCCATAGCGAACGGCGGCGACAACCGGCCGCGCAGGCTCATGACCGCGTCTCCGCAGATCATGGCCCGGTCTCTGGGATGCAAGAAGCCCACTTGCCCCGGTGCATGGCCCGGTAGGTGAATGACCGCCATACCGGCCGCCGGCTGGCCGCGCTCCAGATCCCTGGCTACCGGGACCTGCCAGGTGCCGGTCCGGATGAAGTAGCGCCCCACCCGGGCCGCCAGGCTGCCGGTGGGCAGCCGGCGATAGTCCATTTCCCCGGCGACGAAGGGGACCTCCTCGCGGTGGCACATCAGGGGCGGGTTCCAGGCCATCCGCAGGGCGGTCAGTCCGCCGGCGTGATCATAGTGCGCATGGGTGAGCAGAATGCGGTCCGGCCCGCGGCCCTGGGTGGCCCGCACCACCGCCGATACCATCTGGTCCGAGGCCTCCGGAGGTCCGCTGTCGATCTGAGTCCATCCATCCGACGAGCTCACCAACCACACCGCCACCGGCACCGTCAGCGGTCCGAAGATCCTGAAAGGCAACTCCAGTCTCAGGATATGTTCAGATACCTGAATAAAGTCCGGCACGCGCGGCGCCTACCCGATCCGCTCAGTAGCCTTGCTGGGGATCATACAGATTGAGCAGCGGCTCGTTAACCACATAGCGCCGCAGATTCTCAGCAAACAGATCAGTCGCCCTCTCGAGGTACTTGCCTGAGGCACCCCCGACGTGGGGTGAAAGGATGAGGTTGGGCATCCCCCACAGCGGGCTGGTCTCCGGCAGCGGTTCCACCGGGTACACGTCCAGCGCCGCTCCCGCCAGCCGCCCGGCGTTCAGCGCCTCGATCAGGGCGCTGTGGTCCACCAGGCCGCCGCGCGAGATGTCGATCAGGAAGGCGGAGGCCTTCATCCGCTTGAGCACCTTCTCGTTCACCAATCCACGCGTGGCCGGCGTGAGCGGCGCCACCACCACCAGAAAGTCGCACTCGGAAGCCATCGATCCCAGCGCCTGAGGCGGGTACAGCCGGGCCACCAATTCCGCCTCCCGGTCGCCGACCTCGGCCAGCGCATAGCCGGCGTCCGGCAGCTGCTTCAGGTTGCGCTTGCTGGCCAGGACCGTCGCTCCGAAGGCGCGGCAAATCCGGGCGATTTCACGGCCGGTGCTCCCGTAGCCGACGATTCCGACGGTGCTGCCGCGCATTTCCGCCGGCTCGAAGCGCTTGAATCGGTCCTCTGCCCAGCGCTTTTCCCGTTTGTCTTCCATCAGGGTGGGGAACTTCCTGGCCAGCGCCAGCATCGCCGCCATCGCGAACTCGGCCAGTTGGGGCACCGCCGCGCCGCTCAGGGTGGTCACCTTGACCTCGGAACGGAGCAGGCTGTGCTCCACCGCGTGATCGATCCCCGCGTAGTGGAATTGAACCCAGCGCAGATTGGGCACCTTCTCCGGTTCCGGCAGCGCCCGAGCCGTGTAGAGGATCTCGGCCTCAGCCATGAGATCATTGGGCAGGTCTTCCGCCTTCCGGGTGGGTTGCAGCCTGACCTTCAGCCTGGGCGAGACGGCCCGCAGCCGCTCGACCAGCGGGGCAGGGAAATCGACCGTCATCAGCACCGGGATATCTGCCATGGCGGCCATTGTACAACAACCAACCAGACAGGCGCCGACGAGCCCCGACTTGCCTCGGATATACTTGTCGCCTCGCTGGCTGACCGGAGGCATTAAGGTTGGGAGCTACATCGATCCTGCCCCTCGAGACGATGGATGGTCTTCAGTCGGCCTTGCGGGAGCAGTCCTACCTGGCCGACCGCGGCCTGGCAACCGTGCTCTTCCTGGCGCTGCGCCTCTCCCGTCCGCTGTTCCTGGAGGGCGAGGCTGGGGTGGGCAAGACGGAGGTGGCCAAGGCCCTCTCCGCAGCCCTGGGACGGCGGCTGCTTCGCCTGCAGTGCTACGAAGGGCTGGATATCCATCAGGCGGTCTACGAATGGAACTACACCCGGCAGATGCTGCACATCCGGCTGCTGGAGGCCCGGGGTGAACGCGCTCAAGAGCAAGATTTGTTCGGGCCGGCTTACCTGCTGCGCCGCCCGCTGCTGGAGGCAATCGACAACAGCGACCCGCTGCCTCCGGTGCTGCTGATCGACGAGATCGACCGGAGCGACGAAGAGTTCGAAGCCTATCTGCTGGAAGTGCTCTCCGACTTCCAGATCAGCATCCCGGAAATCGGGACCATCCGGGCCCTGCATCCGCCGGTGGTGGTCATCACCTCTAACCGCACCCGGGAGGTGCACGATGCCCTGAAGCGGCGCTGCCTGTACCACTGGATCGAGTACCCGACCCTGGAGCGCGAGTACGAGATCCTGACCCTCCGGGTGCCCGGATTGCCCGATCGGCTGGCTCGCCAGGTGACCGCCTTCGTTCAAGGGCTGCGCCAAATGGAGCTGTACAAGATCCCTGGGATCGCCGAGACCCTGGATTGGGCCGAAGCCCTGATGGCGCTGGATCGGGAGGAACTGGAGCCGGAGCTGGTGGAGGACACCCTGGGCGCCCTGCTGAAAGTCCAGGAAGATCTGGCGGCGCTGCGAGGCGACCGCCTGCGCCAGCTGCTCGCCCAGGTGGAGATCGGGGGGTGACGGCGGACGGGCGCCTGCTGCGCAACGTCCTGCACTTCGTGCGCCTGCTGCGGGACCTCGGCCTGCAGGTCGACCCCCACCGCGCCCGGCTGTTCGCTCAAGCCCTCGCTCAGGTGGGGGTCGCCGAGCGAAGCGATTTCTACTTCGCCGCCCGCAGTTGCCTGATCTACCGCCAGCAGGACCTGGCGGATTTCGACCGGGCCTTTGAGGCCTTTTGGCGAAGCCGGTTCCGGGGCGGCATTCCACTGACCCTCCCGGCCAGACACCGCCTGCGTGCGGCGGAGTCCGGTTCAGCCGAGAACAAGGTCCCCTCAGCCGGAATCGAGTCCGAGCCGGCTCAGGGCGTCGGGCCGCTGGCGTACAGCGCGGCCGAAGCGCTGAGGCGGAAGGACTTCTCCGAGCTCACGGCTGAGGAGCTGGATCAGGTCAAGCGGCTCATGCGCAAGACGGCCTGGCGATTGGGCCTGCATCCCGGCCGGCGCCAGCGGGCCGGGAAGGGCCGGCTGCCGGATTACCGCCGGACCTTACGCTCTAGCCTGCGCTACGGTGGGGAGCCCCTGGTGTGGGCGTTGCGCCAGCCACGGCCGAAGTACCGGCCGTTGGTGGTCTTGGCGGATGTCAGTGGATCGATGGAACCCTACAGTCGCATGTTGCTCCAATTCCTGTACGGCCTGGCCAATGGGCTGGATCAGCCCCCCGAGATCTTCGTCTTCAGCACCCGCCTCAGCCGCATCACCCGCGCGCTTCAATCTCAGGATGCCGAACAGGCGCTGCGTGGGGTGTTCCAGGAGGTGCTGGACTGGTCCGGGGGCACCCGCATCGGCGAGGCGCTGCGGCAGTTCAACCTGCACTGGGCCCGCCGGGTTCTTTTCCGCGGCACCGTGGTGGCCATCATCAGCGATGGGCTAGATCGCGGCCAGACGGAGCTGCTGCGCAGCGAAGTGGCACGCTTGCAGCGGAGCTGCTGGCGTCTGATGTGGCTGAATCCCCTGCTGGGCTCGCTGGACTACGAACCGCTGGCCCAGGGAATGCGGACGGTGTTGCCGTTCGTGGACGACTTCCTTCCCGTCAACAACCTGGCCAGGTTGGAAGAGCTGGCCCTGCAACTGCGCGGTGCCACGGCGGGCCCCAGGCCAAGGAGGGGCGGGCTGGGCCTGCACCCCGGCAGGCTTGTCGACCTCCGCGCCGGAGAATCGGCGTGACTTCCCCCCACCGGCGGGGTTATTCCCTGTAACCCACCCTAACCGCTCGTAAGCTTGATAGGCACGAGCCCCCGGGGGGAGTATCCAGGGCGCCACAGTTGACGGGACGCATTTTCCCCCTGATGCTGAACGGGATCATCCTTTACGGCCAATTTGCCGTGGCCGGATGAGCGGTTCGCTCCATGGAGCGAACCGCTTTTATGTTCGAGAGGAGGTGAGATCTGGGTCGGAATAGACCTATTGTGACGCAACGTACTTAAACCGCCGCCTCAGCTTGAGGCCATCATCCGCAGTTGGAGGAAATCCGTATGGAAGCGAAATCACGTGTCATGGGATATCTTCCCAACGACACCCCCCCGCCGGCGCAGCTGGTGCTGCTGGGCTTCCAGCACATCCTGACCATGTTCCCGGCCACGGTTTTTGTGGCAGCGTTCTGCGGTTTCCATATCGGGACCGTGCTGCTTGGCTCCGGCATCTCTACCATCGTTGCCCTGACGCTTTCCAAACGGGGCATTGGCAAATTCATCCCCCTGTACTACGGCTCCAGCTTCAGCTATATCGCCGCCTACCTGGGCATTGCCCAGCTGATGACCGGCTCGCTGCCCACCTTCGGTGTGCCGCTGCCTGACGAGGTCATCCGCACCATGCAGGCTGGCATCGTGGTGACCGGGCTGCTGAATATCGCCGTCGGCTTCATCGTCCGCGCGGTCGGCAAGGCCGCGGTGGACAAGGTCCTGCCCCCGGTGGTGACCGGCTCGGTGGCCGCCATCATCGGCTTCGGGTTGGCCTACGCGGCCCTGGGCAACCTGGCCAGCGCCAACTTCCTGGTCGCCCTGATCACGCTGCTGGTCACCGTGCTCTTCTCCGTGTATCTGCAGGGCCGGGGATTCGTCGGGATGCTGCCGATCCTGCTGGGCGGCATCGTGGGCTACCTGTTGTCGGCGGTGATCGACGCCGGTTCAGTGAACATGGGCTCGGTGGCGGCCGCCCCGCTGCTCCAGGTGCCGCACGTCACTTTCCCCACCTTCTCGGGACCGTTGGTCGTCACGGCCATCGTGAGCATCGCCATCATGGCCATCGCGACCATCCCCGAGTCCACCGCCCATCTGTACCAGATCAGTCTCTACGTGGATCGGTTCGCCGAGGAAACCGGGCGCGAGAAACTGCACCTGGACGAGAACATCGGCTTCAACCTGGTGCTGGATGGGGTGGGCGATTTCCTGCACGGCCTGGTGGGAGCTACCGCCGGCACGAACTACGGCGAGAACAACTCACTGATGGCCATCACCCGCAACTACTCCGGGCCGGCGCTGGTGGCCGCCGGAGCCATCGCCATCCTGCTGGCGTTTGTGGGCAAGCTGGCGGCGCTGGTGGGCACGGTGCCCCTGGCGGTCAGCGGAGGCCTGGCGATCTACCTCTTCGGGGTGATCGGCATGCAGGGCATCGCCCTGATGCAGGAAAACAAGGTCAGCATGTTCAACCCGCGCAACCTGGCGGTCGGCGCCGTCATCATGGTGGTCGGCATCGGGGGCAACATCGGGTACAACGGGTTCATCCCCGTCACCGTCCCGACCCTCTTCCCCAATGGCCTGCCCGCCATCGCCACCGCCGCGGTGCTTGGCATCCTGATCAACCTGATCTTCGTCGTGTTCGCCCCACCGCAGGCCGCGGCCATGGCCATGGAGGCCGGCTCGGCCGCAGACTAGACGTTCCAACTCTTCACAGGATCGACATCACTTCCACGGGGAGGGCACATGCCCTCCCCGTGTGCGCGCTTACACTCCCCTTGCAGTCGCACCTCTGGATGGGCCAACAGCCACATAATGGGTCAGGTTCGGTTGGTCGGCGGAACGGCCGAAGCCTGAAAGGAACACAACATGTGGGGCGACTTCGCAGGTTACTCGGTATATGCCTTTTTGCTGGGAGGATTCGGCTGGGCGTTGATCGATTTCTCCGCCAGGATCCGGCGCCAGCCCAAGCGGCCGTTGGACATGCTGCGCATGACCTCCTACCCCTTCGTGCCGGACGACGAGATCCTGCACGCGGCCCTCGAGCCCGAAGCCGCCCCCGCGCCGCGCGGCCTGCGCCTCAGCCCGGTCCCCGTCGAGCGCCAGAGCCAGTTCCGGCGCAAGATCCGCTAACCCGGCCCCCCTTGATCGATCAAACGGCCCCGACTTCGGGGCCGTTTTTGCTGGCAATCACAACATAACCGGTCAGGGCATCGGCGCCGGAGGTGTGCCCCTGCCGGATGATCTGCTGCCCGGCCCGGCGCACCGCCGTCGCCTCGCCCCGGATCACGGCCCGGACCAATCCATGCCAGGCCTCGGCCGCCTCACCCTCGGCGGCCGCACGCATCCAGGCCCGCGACAAGCGGTTGGTCTTGGGGCCCGCCACATCCAGCAGGGTCTGGCAGGCGCGCCGAGCCTCGGACGAATCGGCGCTGGACCAGAGAGCCAGCATGCCGCCCACCAGGAAATCATCCCCCGCCGGAGTGAGCCCCGCCCCCAGGCCGGCCAACTCACCGGCCGCTGCGCCGGCCGCCGTCAGGTCCGCAGCGGCCAAGCCACGAACGAGCTTCCCGCCAGCCTCCACCGCCCTGGCCAGAGCCATTCTGCCAAGGTCACCTTGCTCTGCACTCTCCAGAACTCGGTCTCCCAGCATGGCATCCAGGCCATCGGCCAGGCTGCCCGGCGGCGCCTGCGACGCCAGCAGCGTGGCCAGTTCGGCCAGCCAGCGGGGGAGGTTCCCCGAGGCGCGCAGCGCTTCCCAGGTCGGTCGCGGCTGCCAGGTTTCCGCCTCCGCCAACCGCACGCTGAGGCCTCCGACCTCCAGGGAGCCCGCGCGTGGTTCACCGCTGTCGCCGGCTGCCAGATAGGCCGTGAACCCGCTGCTTCCTTGGGGGAGCTCGACCACAATGGAGAACGGGCCGGCGCCGGCCGCGGGCGTCACGAGCGCCACCACCTGGTCGGACTCGTCGCCCAGATTGCAGGCCTCGGCGTGCACCTGCAGGACGGTCCAGGTGGAGGCCTGCTCCAATGCTCGCCGCGCGGCCGGCGCGGCCAGCCTGGCCCTTGCGGTCAACATGGGGAGATATTCGCCCGCTAGCCCGGGTGGGCCGAGCCCGACTGCACCAACTCCCACAGCCGGCTGGGGTTGAGCGGGATCTCCAGGATCTCCAGACCGGAAACCTGCAGCGCGTCCTCCAGCGCCTGTGCGAAGAGCGCGCCCACCGGGATGGCCCCGGCCTCGCCGGCTCCTTTGATCCCCAGTGGATTGAGAGGGGAGGGGGTTTCCAGATGGCCCACCTCGACCGAGGGGACATCCAGCGCCGTGGGCAGCAGATAGTCCATGAAGGAGCCGTTGAGCAGTTGGCCGTTGTCGTCGTAGATCAGCTGCTCGTAGAAGGCATTGCCGATCCCTTGAGCCACTCCGCCGTGCACCTGTCCGTCCAGGATCAGCGGGTTGATCACCCGTCCGCAGTCGTGCACGACCACGAACTTGCGGATGTCGATCAGCATGGTCGCCGGATCGATCTCGAGGATCATGGCGTGCACCCCGCTGGCGGTGGCGCCGCGGTCGGGGCCGAAGTAGTTGGTCGACTCCAGCCCGGGCTCGCTCCCCGGCCTGACCGCCCCCCGCAAGGGGTTGGCTTGGGCGGCCAGATCACCGAGCGAGATCGACTTCTTGGGGACGCCCCTGACCCGCACCTCGCCTCCCACCAGCTCCAGATCCTGCTCGGCCACCTCCAACTGTTCGCCAGCCAGCTTGAGGATCTTGGCGCGCACATCTTTGGCCGCTTCGTTAACGGCATTGCCCGCCACCACCGCTCCCCGGCTGGCAAAGGTACCGGTGCCCCAGTGGAACTGATCCGTGTCGCCGGTCACCACCAGCACATTGGCGACGTCTACTCCGAGCTGCTCCGCCGCAACCTGGGCGAAACTGGTGAAATGCCCCTGCCCCTGGGTGCCCACCCCGGTGACCACCGACACCTTGCCGCTGGGCTGCACCTGAACCCGGGCCCCCTCGTAGGGCCCAATGCCGGTGCCCTCCACATAGGCCACCACACCGATGCCGACGTGCTTGCCCTCGGCGCGCAACCTGGGCTGGGTCTCGCGCACAAACTTGTCATACCCCACCAGCTCCAGCGCCTTGTCCATGATGGGCTGATAGTTGCCGCTGTCGTAGACCAGCGGCGCGAAGTCTTGATAGATGATCTGGTTGTCGTGCGGGAAGGCCTCCGGCGGCAGATAGTTGCGGCGCCGAATCTCCACCACGTCCAGGCCCAGCTGGCGCGCGGCCAGGTCCAGCAGGCGCTCGATCACGAACACCCCGTGCTGGCGGCCGGCCCCCCGGTAGGGAGTGACGATGGTCTTGTTGGTGAAGACCGCCCGGAATTCGCTGTAGTAGTTGGGGATCGAGTACGGGCCCAGCAGGGTGCACTGGCTGTTGATGGGCACCGTCAACCCGTAGGGATCGTAGGCGCCGCTGTCGTGCAGGAAGACATCGTGCACCCCCAGGATCACCCCCTCCCGGGTGAGGGCGATCTCGGCCTCGTGGATCTGGTTGCGCTCGTGGGTGGTGGCCAGGAAGTTTTCGGCCCGGTCTTCGATCCACTTGACCGGCCGATCGAGTTGGATGGCCAGCCAGGGGATGAGCATCTCCTCCGGGTAGAACATCATGATCTTGGGGCCGAACCCGCCCCCGATGAAGGGAGCAACCACCCGCACCTGGTGCTCGGCCAACCCCAGCATTCCGGCCAACCCGTTACGGATCGGGATCGGCGCCTGGGTGGTGTCCCATACCGTCAGGCGCTGGCTGCGGCGGTCCCACTGGGCCACCAGGCCGCGGTTTTCCAGGGCGGCCGCCGCGCCATGGTCGTACAGCAGCCGCCGCTGCAGCCGCAGGGCCGCCTGCTGGCTGGCTCGATGGTAGTCTCCCCGTTGTTGGATCACGTGGGCCGCCAGGTTGGACTCTAGATCCTCATGCACCCGGGCCGCTCCCGGCTGCAGGGCTTGCTCGAGATCCACCACCGCCGGCAATGGCTCGTAGTCCACCTGGATGTCGCCGAGAGCGTCCTCCGCCAGATAGCGGCTCTCGGCCACCACCGCTACCAACGGCTCGCCCTGGTGCCGGACCTTATCACGCGCCAGAATGGGCTGGGTGCGTTCGTGAAACTCGATCCCTTCGATGGGTGGCGGTGAGACCAGCAGCGGGCCCTTGCGCCAGTAGTCCCCCAGGTCTTGGGCGGAATAGGCCGCCACCACGCCTGCGCGGGCCAGGGCCCGGCTGCAGTCCACCCGCCGGATGCGGGCATGGGCATACGGGCTGCGCAGGAAGGCCACGTGCAGCATGCCCGGCAGGTTCACATCGTCGACGAACAGCGCCTGCCCGGTGAGCAGCCGCGGGTCTTCGTTGCGCTTGATCCGCTGACCGAAGTATTGAGTTGCCATGCCTGCGCTCCGCCCCGCTGGTTCCCGCTCCGCCTGAGCTACGGACTGACGGAAGTGCTGACGGTCTCGTTCAGGCAGTTGACCGGGCTGTTGATGCAGATGTCCAGCGGGCCTTCGAAATCGCCCGACTGCTCGGCCTGCGCCTGGAACTGGACCGCCAGCTCGCCGCCGGCCGGGATCGACCGCTCAAAGGTGTAGCTTTGGAAGCCGGGGTATTCGAAAGTATCGCTGAAGCTCGGGTCGGCGGAGAGAATGCTGATGCCGGCCAGATACTCCTCCCCGAAATCGATGCTGTCCAGCGTCTGGGCCTCGGCCGAGGTGTTGGTCACCCGGACCAGCAGGTTGAAGGTCTCCCCCACGGTCACCGTCCCCGGGCCGATCACGCCGACCTGGATGCCGGTGGGCGCGCCGAAGGCGTCCTCCAGTTGGGTCGCCCCACTCTCCAGTTGATCCAGGTTGCCCTCGATCTCGGGGATGATGTTCTCGATGACCGGGGCGGTGGTGCCCAGGAAGGACAGAAACCCTCCGAAGAACAGCACCGCCGCAACCGCCCCGCACAGCAGCAGCGCCAGGCAGCCCACTCCCAGCCCAATCCACAGACCCCGATTGCTCTTCTTCGGTATGTCGGTTCCGCTTGCGTCCATCTACACCTCCGTTGGGATTACTTCCTACTCTACTCGACGAATGCCACGGCCCGGCAAAAAGCAGCCTCACCGCCCTTGAACTTCCAGGGGAACGCCCCCAGCATCAAACGCCGGTTGTGCAGCTCCTTCAAGCCCATGTCCCCGCCCATGTTCTCCACGTGAATACAGTCGTGCGGAAACAGGGCGTTGTGGGTCAGCTGGTAGGCGGATTCCGGGAACAACACGTCGATTTGGTCGGCTCCGAATTTCGCCTCGCACTTGGCCCGCACTTTCTGCCAGTGCTCCAGCCCGCCCTTGCCCAGGAAGCGGCCGATGGGCAAGTTCATGGGGTGGTCGGTGGAGATCATGTCCACACCCCAGATGTGAATCTTCTTCTCCAGCAGCCAGTCGCACAGGCTGAAGTGGGGGCCCGGATGCCGTTGAATATAGCGCTCCTCGTCCGCCTCCTCGCTGAAAAAGGAGTAGCGGTGCCAGCCGGTGTGGATGAAGAGGATGTCGCCCTGGCGCACCTCGGCCCGCTCCTCGATCATCTCCGGGGTGAAGACCTCCAGGTCATCCATCGCATCGCTCAGGTCCACGATGACCCCCGGGCCGAAGCACCACTCGATGGGGATTTGGTCGATGGTTTTGCCCTTGGTAACGAAGTGCCGCGGGGCATCCAGGTGGGTGCCCATATGGTTGGAGGTCATGATGTACTGGGCGTTGACGCCGTGCTCGGACTTGCGCTTGATGTACTTGACCTCAAACGGCGGATAGAAGGGCCAGAACGAGCAGTCCTGGTTGAGCGGTTGGGAGAGGTCATACACTTTCATGAGTCGCTCCTCACAGTTGGTATTGCTCGGCAAAGGCCATCAAGGCCTGTTCGAAGATCTCCTTGGGCGGCCGGACCAGTCCGGCTCCCACCTGGCCAACCCCCGGCTGTTTGTGGGCGATGCCTGTGTTCACCCGGGGGGTGATTCCCAATTCCACCACCTTGCGCAGGTCGATGCCGGTGGGTGTGCCGCGAAAGTCCAGCGGCGGGATGGTGAAGTGCTTGTGTTCGGCCACCGTGATCTCGTACATCTCCAGCGTGGCGTTCAAGGCGTCCTGAGGGCTGCCGCTGACGAAGGTCACGATGGCCGGGGCAGCGGCCATGGCGAACCCTCCGATGCCGGCGGTCTCGGTGATGGTGCTGTCGCCGATGTCGGCGTTGGCATCCTCGCTCGAGAAGCCCGGAAAATACAGGCCCACCGGCACCGTGGCGGGCGCGGTGAACCAGCGGTCGCCCAGCCCGCTCACCCGGATTCCGAAGTCGGTGCCGTTGCGGGCCATGGCCGTGACCAGCGTGCTGCCCGCCACCCCGTGGGCGGCGTCCGCCATCGCCTTGCAGGCCGCCATGACCGGGTTGAGCACGCTGAGGGCGTTGTCGCCCAGGAAGCGCAGGATCTCTTCCTCCTGGGAGGGATCCTTGGCCACCTTGGCGATGCGGGGCGCCAGCTGCTTGAGGTAGAGCAGGGAGCCGGCCTTGTTGCGGTTGTGGCCTTCGTCGCCCATGTGCAGCGCCTCGGCCAGCAGCGCCCGCAGGTCGATCCCCTCTCCGATTTCCAGGGCGGCCCCCAGGACCGGAGCCATGGTCTGGTTCATCCAGCGCAGCTTGGCCAGCACTTCCGGGCTGTAAGCGCCGTAACGCAGCACCTTCCCGTAGCCCTCGTTGAGGTTGGAGTAGGCTCGCCCACCGTAGGTCAGGTCCTCCAGGATGTACACCGCCATGGAGGCGGAAATCACACCGGCCATCGGGCCGACCGCGGCGTGATGGTGGCAGGGCTCGAACTGGACCTCGCCGTTCGCGGCCATGGCTTCGGCGGCGGCCTCATCCGCCGCCAGCCCCTCAAAAAGCAGAGCCCCAATCACCGCCCCCCGCAGCGGGCCGGACATCCGCGGCCATTCGATCGGCGGCCCTGCGTGCAGGATCAGATCCGGCCGCATCCCCGGGATCACCTCCCCGGCCGTGCCCAGCCCCTTGAGCACCGGCCGGGCCTCCATCATGCGCTCCACCGCAGCTGCGTTGGCCGCCTCGATGTCCACGCTCATGCCTTTGCCCTCATCCTCTCCAGCAGCGCCATCATCCGTTCGTCGCCGCCCGCCGGCGGCCGCCAATCGACCTGCACCGCCTGAGCGCTCTGGGCCAGCAGGCTTTCGTAGAAGGATTCCAGGCCGACGTTGATCGCCGCCACCCCGTTCGGGAGCGTGACCGGTGCGCCCGGCAGCTCCAGTTCGGGCGACAGGCTGCGCAGCACGTGCTCCAGCGCCGCTTCGGTCTCTTCATAGACGGCCGCCCCGGCCTGCGCCAGCCGCTGGCGCTGCTGCGGCAGTCCTTGTGGATCAGCCTCCGTGCCCACCAAAAGCACCACCACCTCCACGCTCCGCTGCCGCAGCGCCTCGGAAATGGCCGGGGCCCATTCGGAGGCCGGGTCGGGATGGGCACCCTCCCCCAACACCACATCCATCAGGATCAGCGCCACCTCCGGATCGGCGGCCGCCTGCCGAAACTGGCGCAGCCGCAGGTCGTTGTCGAGCATGGGGTGCAGACGACCCACGGTGAACTCGTCTCCCCCCAGATCCAGGAGCAGATGTCCCGGGCTGGCCTGCCGGCCGGCGGGCTGCGATCCGCCCAGATTGGACTCTATCGGTCCGAGCAAGGTCTGCAGCCCGCGCAGCGCCTCGCCGGCCAGCGTGCCGCCGGCGAACAGACCGCGCAAGTAGCGCCGGCCGTTGGTCGATGCCCCAGAGGCTGCGGGCGGCCCGCCGGAGCCCGCCCGGGGGGCCATGCCGGCAGCACTTGAACCATCCGCTACCGGGTCGGGCCCACCCCGCGCCCCTCCGTTGGAGCCTGCGCCCGCCAGCCCTACCGCCAGCTCAGCCGCCTGCGCCAGGGACGCGGCAAAGTGCAGGTTGCCGATCCGGCTTCCCGGCGGCGCAAACCCCATGAACTGCACCACCACTGGCTTGCCGCAGCTCCGGGCCAGCGCCAGCACCCGCTGTGTGACCTGGGCATCCGGCGGCTTGGATATCAGCACGACGACCCGTGTCTCCGGGTCGCGGGCCAAGAGGTCCAGGCCCTGCAGGGTGGTGATCCCCCCGATCTCCGCCTTCAGGTCGCGCCCCCCGGTTCCAATCGCTTGCGAGATGCCGCGTCCGAGGCGGTGGATGTGGGTGGTCACGGCCTGCAGCCCGGTGCCGGAGGCCGCCACCAGTCCGATATTGCCGCGGCGCACCCGGTTGGCGAAACCGAAGCCCACCCCGTTGAGCACGGCCGTGCCGCAGTCGGGGCCCATCACCAGCAGCCCCGCCTCCCGGGCGGACTGCTTCAGGGCGGCCTCATCTTCCAGGCTGACATTGTCGCTGTAAAGAAAGACATGCCGCTTCAGGTCCAAGGCCTCACGCGCCACCCCGGCGGCGTAGCGGCCGGGCACGGAGATCAGCACCCAGCCGGCCGCCGGCAGCTGCTTGACGGCGGCTGACAGGCTGCGGGGCCGATAGGCCTGGTCCACCGCGGCCCGGCGTCGCGCCAGCAGCGCGTCCACCTGGCCCAGCGCCGCCTGAGCCTCCACCAGCGAGCCGGCCCGCACCACGATCAGCAGGTCATCCGGGCCGGCCTGGGCCTGGCCGGGCAGCAGGGAGTTCTGCTGCAGCAGCTCCAGATTGGACGGGGTCGCCATGACCACCCCGGCATCTTCCACCAGCGGCAGCTCGGCCAGGGCCCGCTGCAATTGCATGAGCACGACCGAGTCGTAATAGGCCCCTCGGCGGACTTCAAAGGCGACTTCGCTCACGCTGCGGCGGCCTCCACCGAGTCCAGGGCCCGCTCCAGCCCGGCTCCCCAGGCCAGCAGGCGCTCGTCGTCGCCGAAGCGGCCGATGAACTGTGTCCCCAGCGGGAGCCCATGCGCGCTGAACCCGGAGGGCAGGCTCAGGGTGGGCAGGCCGGCGTGGGTCCAGGGCAGGTTCATCGCCGGGCTGCCGGTGCTCTCCAGGCCTCGGGGGGCCGGGCCGAGGGCGGAGGGCGCCATCCACAGGTCGAGCCCGTGGGTATCCATCAGGCCTGCCAGCGTCCCGCGTAGGGCCAGCGTACCGCGCACCGCCTCCTCCAGCGCATCGGTCGAGACCTGCTGCCCCTCCCGGATCAGCGCCGCGGTGCGCGGATGGTAGAGGTCGGCGAACTCCGCAAACCACTCTCGATGGGACCGGGCCGCCTCGCCCGCCAGTATCTGCTGGTTGCGCCCGACGATGGCAGCCAGATCCTGCAGGGCCGAAACCCGCTCGACCCGATATCCGGCGGAGGCCAGGCGCTCGACCACGTTCCAGAAGTGCTCGAGCGCCTCCGGCTCGGCCTGCTCCAGGTAGGGGCCTTGCGGCACGCCCAGAACCGGCGCAGCCGACGGATCCGGCAGGCCGCCCCAATCCTCGAACAACACCGCGGCCGCCTCGTAGGCGGTCTCCATGTCCGCCGCGAAGAACCCGACGTGGTCCAGCGAGGCGGAGAGAGGGATCACCCCCTGGCGGGAGATGCGCTCCCGACTGGGTTTGAAACCCAGCGCGCCGCAGTACCCCGCCGGCCGGACGATCGAGCCGATGGTCTGGGTGCCCAGCGCCAGGGGCGCCAGCCCGCCAGCCACGGCGGCCGCCGATCCGCTGCTGGACCCACCCGGGGTGTGGCCCGGATTGTGCGGATTGCGGGTGGGGCCGGGGGCAAAGTAAGCGAACTCCGTGGTGACCGTCTTTCCCAGGATCAGCGCCCCCTGCGCCCGCAGGCGGCTGACGCAGCGGGCTTGCTCCCCTCCCAAGCGCTCGGCCGGCAGCCGGCTCCCGGCCTGGGTGGGGAAGCCGTCCACGTGGAAGATGTCTTTCACCCCCACCGGGAGACCAAACAGGCTCGGGCGGCCTTCCGGGGTCGGGTATCGAGCCTGAAGCGCCTCGGCTTCCGCGTGCAGCCGCTCGAACCGATTCGGTTCCGGCAGAAATGACAGCACCTCTGGTTCGCGGTCGCCGAAAATCTCTTGCAGTTGCGTCAGGTAGCGGGGCAGAGACAGTTCGCCTGAGCGAAGCGCCTTGGTCAGGCTTGGTACACCGATCCGCTGGGCGAAATCCGCCATCTTCGTCAGCCCTGCCCGGCCTGCATAGTCTCCGCCGCCAACTTCACCGCCTGCACGATGTGCTGATAGCCGGTGCAGCGGCATAGATTGCCGGAGATTGCCTCGCGGATCTCGGTCTCGGAAGGGTTGGGATGCTCCTGGAGAAACGGCAGCAGGGTCATCAGAAAACCGGGGGTGCAGAAGCCGCACTGCAGGCCGTGCTTCTCCCAGAAGGCCTGCTGCAGCGGGTGCAGCGCCTCCGGCCCGCTGGCCAGGCCCTCCACGGTGGTGACCGCATGCTCGTGGGCCTGAACGGCCAGCATGAGGCAGGAGCGCACCGGCACGCCGTCCAGCAGCACCGTGCAGGCGCCGCACACCCCGTGCTCGCAACCCACATGGGTGCCGGTCAGCCCCAGGTCGTGCCGCAGAAAGTCGCTCAGCAGCAGCCTGGGCTCAACCGGCCGCTCGTAGGTCCGCTCATTGACCGTGAGCCGGATGGAATGCGCCGCGGCGCTCACTCTGATCCCCTCGGCTCGCCCGAGCCCTGTGCCTGCTTCACCGCCTCCCCCAGCGCCCGCTCGGTGAGCACCCGCGCCAGGTGTCGCTGGTAGGCCACGCTGGCGTGCACGTTGCCCAGCGGATCGATTTCCTGCTCCGCCGCGATCCGGGCCGCCCCCCGAATTGCCGGCAGGTCCGGCCATTGACCCACCAGCGCCTGGACGGCCTCAGCAGCCTGCACCGGTCCGTCGCCGGCGTTCAGGTACACCAGCCGTGCCGCGCTGCAGTCGCCGCCCTCCGACAGCGAGACCATCGCCGCCACCCCCATCATGGCGTAGTCCCCGCGGCGGCGCGAGACCTCTTGAAAGCTCCAGCCCGTCCGCGGGGAGGCGGGCGGAAAAACCACTTCCACCAGCATCTCGCCAGGGGACAGATCGGTGACGAACATCCCTTGAAAGAAGGCCTCGGCGGTGATCCAGCGCTCACCTTCCTGGCTGCGGGCCTTCATTGTGGCCCGGGCCGCCACCGCCACCACCGGCAACTCGGCCGCCGGATCGGCATGCACCAGGCTGCCGCCCAGAGTGCCCCGGTTGCGGATCTGGGGGTGAGCGATGTACGGCAGCGCCTGCGCCAGCAGCGGGACGCTTGCAGCCACGCGCGGATCGCGCTCCAATTGACGCTGGGTGGTCATGGCGCCCACCGACAGAGATCCGCCCTCCTGCCGGATGTAGCGCAGATCATCCAGTCGGTTCAGATCCACCAGCAGGGCCGGCTGCACCACGCGGAAGTTCATGGCCGGAATCAGGCTCTGACCCCCGGCCAGCAGCTTGGCCCCCTCGCCGTGCTCGGCCAACGCCGAGAGGGCCTCCTCGATCACAGCGGGGGCCTGATACTCAAAGGGAGCCGGCTTCATGAGCGCATCCTTTGGTGAATGTCGTAGTGCTGGAGGTCGGGCGAGGGCGCCCTCGCATTGTATAACACTTCGAGGTCGGCTTCGGTTGTGGGCGCCGCCGGGCTGGGTATAATTCTAACCGCAGCCTTCCGCCCCACCTCCCAGCCTCACTCGATGACCGAACCCTCGCCGGACAACCAGAGCGCCGCGACTCCCCTATTGCAGGGGGTGCGGGTGGTCGATCTCACCCGCATCCTGGCCGGGCCTTTCTGCACGATGCTGCTGGGCGATTTGGGCGCGGAGGTGATCAAGGTCGAGGTGCCCGGGCGGGGTGACGACACCCGGCAGTGGGGCCCGCCCTTTGCCGAGGGCGGCGAATCGGCCTACTTCCTGGCCGCCAACCGCAACAAGCGCAGCCTGACCCTCAACCTCAAGTCCGAACGCGGCCTGCAGATCCTGAGCGACCTGGTCCGCCAGGCGGATGTGCTGGTGGAGAATTTTCGCGTCGGCACGCTGCAAGGATGGGGGTTGGACTACGAGAAGCTGCAGGCGCTTCGCCCCGGGCTGATCTACTGCACGATCACCGGATACGGATACAGCGGCCCCTACAAGGACCGACCGGGCTACGATTTCATCGCCCAGGCCGAGGGTGGTCTCATGAGTGTGACCGGGCCCGCCGATGGAGAGCCCACCCGTTCCGGGGTGGCCATCACCGACCTGGCCAGCGGCATGTTCGCCTGCAGCGCGGTGCTGGCTGCCCTGTTCGCCCGCCAACGCACGGGCCAGGGCCAGTGGGTAGACATCGCGTTGCTGGACTCGCAGGTCGCGCTGATGTCCTACGTCGCCAGCAACTTCCTGGTCTCCGGCGAGCCTCCCAGGCGCTACGGCAACGCCCACCCCAATATCGTGCCCTACCAGACCTTCCTGGCTCGGGATGGATACTTCGCGTTCGCCGCCGGCAACGACCGCCAGTGGGCCGCTTTTTGCCAGGCGGTCGGGCAGGC
>Ga0214473_10001143_pt1 | contig 35830 bp, 40 predicted proteins | sample RVTome_7_FD_203509 | JGI IMG/M metagenome (GOLD analysis project Ga0214473, IMG submission 203509) | Soil microbial communities from uranium-contaminated site in the Upper Colorado River Basin, Wyoming, United States - RVT98D197 | ecosystem: Environmental > Terrestrial > Soil > Contaminated >... | reverse complement strand
CGTAGAAAGTGACAACCCCATAAATCTGGCTAAGAGGAATTCCTGTCTTCTCAGAGACTCGTCTAAGAACTTCCGGGGGGAGATAGCTATAAATTTCCTGAGCCCTTTGCAGAATCGGAATGAGAGTACCTGTTTTTCCACCCAATTCATCAATCACCTTATCGAGGGGTTCTAAATCGATGGTTTCTTGTCCGTTCATACTCTGTCCTCCTATAAAACATCATTGTTAGTAATCAGTCCATAATTGTATGGACACAGAAAACATGCCGTTCGTGCTGAGCCTGTCGAAGCATGAATGGCATAGCCACGCACCCTCCCTTCGACGGGCTCAGGGCGATCGGACGAATGTGGTGAGCTTGTCGAACTACAAGCTCAGGGTGAACGGGGAAAAATATGTCTTCACAATTATGGACTCCTTAGTAATTGCAAAGTTAGCGCTGATTTCAGCCACATCAACCTGGTACGGGCCATTTCACTGTAACCTTTCGACCTGCTTCCCCTTTGAAGGCCAGATTAATCTCTCGGACTTCTGCAGCTGCAAGGGTGAATTGCGTACGGTTCTGAATCTCTTGGAGCCGGTGTGCGTCTCCATTGACGATCATGCACCAGTCTTTCAACTGAGGCCAGCGCTGCATTCCAATGCTGGGGATAAACCGAGGCGTCACCTCAAGGGCATCGGCCTCAAGGGAGTCGGGTACCATCCCGAGATTGGAGAGGAGGCTGAAAGAGGGTCGATCAACATGTGCAGGAATGACCATGCCGCCCATGGAATGAACTTCCCTCACAACCTCTTCCAGACCCATATTTGTGGACATAGCCAGCAGGCGTTCCTCGGTCCGTATCCATTCGCCGAGGGGGTTCACAACAAATTGGGCTCCAAATGCCTCTTTATTGGAAAGGGGGGGAAGATTTTTAGAAACTTCTTCCTGCCATTGTTGGCATTGAAGGAAGGTGTCAAACAGACAGAGGAGATGGACCTCTTCTCTTGATTGTAATTCCATCCCGGGCAGCACGTGAATGCCTGTTCCTTCAGACGCCTGAATCATAGCTTCGACATCGTGGCATGCATTGTGATCGGTGATGCCAATCAAACTCAACCCCAGTCGTTTTGCCTGCCTGATGATCAGAGGAGGGATCATTTCCACCTCTGCGCATCCGGAAAGCACGGTGTGAATATGCAGATCAGCCAGAAAAGGCCTTAACATATCCCCCGATCTATGAATCCCCTTTCACTCCCAGTAATGTAAGGTCGCCAACTACGGTGAACGTCGTCTTTGGCGTAACCAGTAGGACCACCCCTTCTTTTTCCGCTCGAGTGATCGTTTCGCCGTCCGGTTGGCTTCCCTCCGTGATGATGACCCCTGCAAGGTTCAAAAGACTCGCTACTGCGACCACATTAAGATGGGACTGAAGGGTCACCCAAAGATAATCTTTTTGAGCGCCTTTCATGGCGCAACTCAAGAGGTCTGAAGCATATCCCCCGGTGACCGGCCGGTCCACAAGACTGGCGGAGGAGACCACTTCAAGATTCAATTTCTGGGTAATCTCTTTCAGGGACGGCATGACCCCTCCACACCGCTGCCGTGATTAAGGTTTGATTCTTCTCTGACCTCTGGTCTCAGATAGATAACGATTTCCATCTGAGTCCCTACGCCCATAGTCGACTCCAGTTTCATGGAATCCGCGCTTTTCTTAATATTCGTCAGACCCATTCCAGCGCCGAACCCCAATTCCCGAATCCAGTTGGGAGCCGTCGAAAACCCCGGACTCATGGCTTGATCCATGTCTGGAATCCCCGGTCCGTGATCAATCGCCGTAATCCGGATCACATCGGGTTGCATCTCCGCAATCAATTCTCCGCCCCCTTCGGCATGGATGATCAAATTCATTTCAGCTTCATAAGTTGAAATGGCCACGCGCCGTATTACTTCGGGGACGGCTCCCAGCCGGTCCAGGGCCCGTTTCACCTTGCTTGAAGCGCTCCCCCCCCTTTTAAAATCCCTTGCCTTGACCTTGTATCTCAGGATGAGGCTTGTCTGGTCGGAAACGATATCTTCAAAAATATGTTTGGCTCGATATCGACTGATCTCCTCAGCATGGTAATCGAGGCTGATGGCCTCGAGCAGCCCCCGGGTAATATCCCCCCCGGTTAGGATGCCTCGCAGAAGTCCCTGTTCATTCACCACCAGCAGCCGTCCGACCTTATATTGAGCAAACTTCTTTACCGCCTCGACGACGGATTCATTCTCCAGAACAGTGATCATTCGTGTGGTCATTCTTTTTCGCACCGGGGCCTGGATATCCCCTTCAACCAGTGCCTTGATCAAATCCTCGATTGAAATAATCCCAACCAGCCGCTCCTCCTCGAGTACCGGCACTCCAGAAATACGATTGATCCGAAGAATTTCTTTCAGCTCCTTCATCGAGGCATCGGGAGAAACCTTGATGACATCCTTTTTCATCACCCGCTCGATGGGCAACTCGTAGATGAGCTCCTGGATTTTTGTAAATTTGATGACTTGTGCCAACGGCCATCTCCACCGGGTGAAAAACCGGGTCAAGATTACTTCATCGCAGGGGGTAACCCCGCTTTATACAAGCGGCCACATATTTCATACATGCCGTAAGGGGACGCAATCAGGGGGATCCCAAGCTCGTTTCCCAAACCGATGACTTCTGAACCAGGGGTTTTCCCACGGACAAAAACAATCGCAGCAATATCAGCCATTTCAGCCGTTCGGACGGATTGGGGATGCACCAGGCCTGTAAGCAGAAGTGAACCCGGTTTCATAAAAGAAAGGACGTCACTCATCAAATCCGAGGCCCCGCAGGAAGAGATCTCCAGGTCAAGTTGAGGTTGCTTTGTCAAAAAAGTACCCCTCACAATTCCAACAATCTCTCTTAGGTTCACAATTTCAATCTCCATGTTCCAAGAAATGTTTTATACTAATCAAACAATCCCTGCGTTCTTGGCTTAAACTCAATTCACTATTCCAAACTCCATAATCAAGTTTTTGGAATATAACTATCATTAATGATTACAACCAAGTACACATTTCTATCAATTTGAGAATAATTTCTCATAATGTTCATATACTATATACACCCGTATAATAATTTTGTCAAGAGAAAAAGTTTAACGTTAAACCAAACCTGGCAATTACATAATCCTCTGATTATTTTCCTGTCGATATGAAAAGCAGGGAGAAAGGTTTAACGTTCAACCAACTTGGACGCCAAACAAAAATGATATAAAATAAGAAAAATTAAAGGAGAAGGAGAGCCTTGATGAATAGCAATGAAAGAAGCCTGAAAATAGAGGAAATGAGAAAGCGCTATCCCGAAAAATTTACTTCTGAAGAAAGGATCTTTAGTCACATCTTCCGGGGAAGCAGGATCTTCATCGGGACAGGCTGCGGGGAGCCCCAATATCTAATTCGCGCCCTTACCCGGTACATCGAATCTCATCCGACAGCCTTCTATGATACCGAGGTCTTCCAGGTATGGACCCTTGGGATTGCGCCTTATATCGATGAAACCTTTAAACAGAACTTCAGACATAATTCTTTCTTTATCGCAAAAAACACGAGAGACGCGGTGAATCAGGGCGGGGCGGACTATACCCCTATTTTTCTGTCCAAGGTTCCGGATCTATTCGATCGAGGTCTCGTGGCCCTCGATGTGGCCTTGATTCAGACCTCTCTTCCCGATGAGCATGGCTTCATGAATCTTGGGGTGAGCGTCGATATTGTCAAGGCCGCTACTGAAAAAGCTCCCCTGGTCATCGCCCAGGTCAACTCCAGCATGCCCCGCGTCCATGGAGATGGTTTCATTCATATTGAGGATGTGAATTTTATCATCACCCATGACGAGCCCATCCTGGAATACATCTCCGAAGCTGACAGTGAGATTGCACTGGAGATCGGGAAATATGTTTCCCGCCTGATCAGGGACGGTGAGACCATTCAGGTAGGATACGGAAGCATTCCGAATGCCATTCTGTCCAATTTGAACGAAAAGAAACACCTGGGGGTTCATTCCGAGCTGTTGACAGACGGCATTGTGGAACTCATGAAAAAACGGGTGATCGACAACTCAAGAAAGAGCATTAACCGTGGAAAGACAGTGGCTGCCTTTTGCATGGGCAGGAAAGAGACCTACGAATATATCCATGACAATCCGGCGGTTGAATTTCGAACGATTGATTACACCAACAACCCCCTGGTGATTGCCCAACATCAGAATATGACAGCCATCAATTCAGGCCTGGAGATTGACCTAACCGGCCAGGCTACTGCTGAATCGATAGGCAAGCTCTTTTACAGCGGCATCGGAGGACAGGCAGATTTTATGCGAGGGGCTTTGTTGTCCCGCAACGGGAAGACCATTCTGGCCTTACAGTCCACGGCTGAAAATGGGACGCTCTCAAGGATTGTTCCCTTTCTCAAAGAAGGGGCCGGTGTCACGCTTCATCGGGGTGACCTCTATTATGTCGTGACGGAATACGGGATCGCTTTTCTCCAGGGGAAAAATATTCGGGAACGGGCGATGGAACTCATCTCAATCGCCCACCCTGATTTCAGACCGTGGCTGATTGAGGAGGCCAAGAAACTCCATCTGGTCTTTAAAGACCAGGCTTTCATTGCGGGGAAGAGAGGGGAATACCCCAAGCATCTGGAGACACATCGCACCACCAAGACAGGGATGGAGATCTTTGTCCGGCCTGTCAAGATCAGTGATGAGCCGCTCTTAAAGGAATTCTTCTATTCCCTTTCAGACAATAGCCTCTATCGAAGATTCATCTCGGTAAGAAAAGATATGCCTCACGAACGCCTCCAGGATTTTGTGATCATCGATTATACGAAGCAGATCGTGATTCTTGCGGTCATCCAGGATGAAGAGAAAGAGAAGATTGCGGGCGTCGGACAATACGGAATCGATGAGGCAACCCATACCGCAGAGGTGGGATTTGCTGTAAGGGACGACTACCAGGAGAGGGGGATTGGCACGGAATTACTCTCCTATCTCACCTATCTGGCAAAGAGACAGGGACTCCTCGGTTTTTCGGCTGAAGTGCTGATGGAGAACAGGCCCATGCTCCATCTTTTTGAGAAGATGGGGTTCGATATACAGAAGCGGCGCGAGGAGGGGATCTACGAACTCAAAATGACATTCAAATAATAGAGGATATAGTCGCATAGTCGGATTGTCTTATGGTCGTATAGTCAAAAGACCACAAGACTACGAGACTACAAGACTATTTGACTCTTAATTGGGGGTTAGAAGACCTGGCCTGGGAAATTATTGAGGTGGAAGTCTTTTCCCAGCATTTTATACATCATCGGGCTTTCCCATTCCTCATCAAAGACGTCGAGATAGATTCCATCATAGATGGCCCAGCTCCGTCCCCGGACAGTCTTTTCCATTCCCTTCCCGCGGAAGGGAGTTGAGTTATCCAGGCCCTCGTAAAGGGCTCCCCCTGGTTGGAAATCCTGGTGGACCTTTTCCATCAGCTTGCCCCCTTTGAAGTAGCCGAATCCATATCTTTCCCACAAGATGGCATTATGATAGAAGAAAGCATCGAGGGAAAGGGTTTTCAGGCCCAGGGGCTCCATAAAGGCCTCCAAGCATTTCACACTCTCTCTCATGAGCCGCAGCCCTTTCCTTAACATGCCAGGCGCGAGACCGGCATTCATGGCCCTGATCTCTTCAGGGATATTCCTGGACCGGGTCCCGTACAGCGTATCCCTGCCCGTCTCATCGACGTCCACATTAAAGCGCTCGGAGAAGGGATCGTTAATGATTAGAAAGTCGAGGCGAAGGCTCTCCATAAATGCTTCAAAAGAAACCTGGCAGGAGAAGACACAGTCTTTGTCCTGCGAACGGTACTTCACCTCAATACATCCGAAATTTTCGTCGGGGGGGAAAATTCCCTGAACCACCCTTTCTCCAAAAGGGTTGGTCAAGGTTTTCCGGTTGATATGAAAGAGCTCAAAAACCGAATCAGGAACGAGGAGGAGATACATCGTGTCCCGTTCCTCTTTCGGAAGTCGGTTCAGCTTCGCAATCGAAAAGGTCATTTTGTATTGTAAGAGACTGTGCGCGCCCTTCGGGCATGGTGCATTACTTAGAAAATAAAGGTCTCGTCCAGCGGTCACGGTAATCCCGCCGTAGGCGGGACCCGTATCGTCATTCGGTAACGTTTTTCGTCTTGAAGAAGTTGACGTAACCGTCCGACCCTAAACGAAACGGGCTTCGTAGCCGTAACCTTAACCCCCCTTCATCCCCCCTCAAACCAAGGGGGAAATAGAGGGGGTTATTCATTTTCATGGTTCGCGGGCGCCCTACGAGCATGGGCATTAGAAAGAAGTGTCCTTTACAGTTTCTCACCGACCAGCTGGATTACCACGCTGGGATCCATCAGCGTGGAGGTATCGCCCAGTTCTTCGATTCTGCCCTCTGCAATCTTTCTCAGAATTCTCCTCATGATCTTACCGCTTCTCGTCTTGGGAAGGGCATCGGCAAATTGAAGTTTATCCGGTGTTGCAATGGGACCGATCGTCTTCCGCACGTGGGCCAACAACTCTTTTCGCAATTCCTCACTGTTTTTAATCCCGGTCTTTACCGTCACAAAGGCATAGATCCCCTGTCCCTTCACTTCATGTGGAAACCCAATCACTGCCGCCTCTGCAACCGAAGGATGGGACACCAGTGCGCTCTCCACCTCTGCCGTCCCGATTCGATGCCCCGAGACATTGATGACGTCGTCGATTCTACCCTGGAGCCAGAAATAACCGTCCGCATCTTTCTTGGCTCCATCCCCTGTAAAATAGTATCCGGAAAACATACTAAAATAGGTATCTTTAAATCGCTTCCGGTCGGGGTCGTTCCAGAAACCCCGTAACATCCCCGGCCATGGCCTGGCCATCACCAGTGACCCCCCTTCCTCTTTGTCGCACTCACTTCCATTCTCCCTGAGAATTTTTGGAAGGACTCCCGGGAATGGAAATGTAGCTGAACCCGGTTTGAGGGGGGTAATCGGCAGGGGGCTGATGAGAAATCCCCCTGTCTCCGTCTGCCACCAGGTGTCCATAATGGGGCATCTTTCTTGCCCCACATTCACATGATACCACTTCCACGCCTCCGGATTGATGGGCTCTCCCACGGACCCGAGGATTCTCAAACTGGAGATCCCTCTTTTTTTCACCCATCCCTCGCCTTCTCTCATCAAGGCCCTTATGGCAGTCGGCGCCGTATAAAAGATGCTCACCTTATACCTTTCCACGATCTCCCAGAACCGGTCAGGATTCGGATAGGTAGGCACTCCTTCGAACATCAAGCTGGTGGCCCCAAGGGCCAAGGGCCCGTAGACGACATAACTATGACCGGTGACCCAGCCAATGTCTGCCGTGCAGAAAAAAACATCCTCATCTTTGATGTCAAACACCCATTTAAGTGTCTGCTGCACGAAAAGAAGATAGCCTCCCGTAGTGTGGATGACGCCCTTTGGTTTCCCTGTGCTTCCACTGGTGTACAAAATGAAAAGAATATCCTCTGCATCCATGATTTCGGGTTCGCAGGAAAGCCTGATATCCTCTCTTGCCATCTCCTCATGCCACCACACATCCCTCTCTTTGACAAAAGGCACATCAATCCCCAGACGCTTGACCACAATCACCTTCTCCGCCCCCGGACAATCCTTGAGCGCCTCATTGGCATTGACCTTGTTCTGAACAATCCTGCCACTTCTATAATAGCCGTCGGCAGTGATCAGGACTTTTGACCCGCAATCATTGATTCGATCCCGAAGAGCTTCTGAACTAAACCCCCCAAAGACCACGCTATGAATTGCCCCGATCCTTGCACAAGCAAGCATGGCGATTGGAAGCTCGGGAATCATCGGCAGATAAATGGAAACCCGATCACCCTTTTTGACGCCAAACTTCTTCAATACGTTCGCAAACTTACAAACGTGATAATGGAGCTGCTGATAAGTGAAGACCCGGTTTTCTTCCAGGGGTTCGCCCTGCCAGATCAGGGCAACCTTGTTGCTTCTCCAGGTATTGAGATGCCTGTCAAGACAGTTGTAGCTCGCATTCAATTTTCCGTTAAGGAACCACTTGATCTCCGGTTTCTTGAAATCCCAGTCCATCACCCTATTCCATTTTGAGTACCAGTCGAGTTGCTCAGCCATTTCCCCCCAAAATCCCTCCGGATCAGAAATGGATCTCTGGTACAACGCCTCGTATTCGGCCATATTTTTGACATAAGCCTTCATCCGGATCGAATCGGGAGGGTTAAAAACCTTTATCTCCTCAACCTTTGAGACCTTTCCTTTCACTGCCATCTTAGACGACCTCCTCTCTGCATCTTCTTTCCACCATCCTCTTCCCCAACTATTCCCAAACCGGTTTCCCACTTTTATGGTTATCCGGCTTATCTATGCGCGTCATGTTAACGTTTTCATGTATACTGAATATATGCTCCTTTGTCAAGAGCAGAGAGCTCTGGAAAACTACTATTTGCTCTCTTGATTACAGAGATTCTAAAAAATGATTACATAGCTTTTTCTTTACTTTCGCTATCTTTCAGCTAATCGCTGTAATCGTTTTATAATCGTTGTAATCAGAGATTTCTGGAATTCTTTCGAAATCTCAGATATCCCTGACTTGACAGGAAAGCTTCTGATTGATTAATTGTTTTAATAGAAGGCAACAAAGCAAGAAAGGGCTTGAACCATATGGACATTAAACCATTATTGCGAATGTCGGCACCTTTGATCGTTTCTCTTCTTCTCATTATCCCAGTGTCCGGTTGCGCGCTCAAAGGAGCGCCTCAAAGCAGTGCCAGTGGCTTCATCCGGGAGGAACTTTTTGATTATAGAAGCATTGCCATCCTCCCTTTTGAAGGAGATGAGACGGGTGAAGTCACCAATGCCTTTGCAAACAGCTTCCGTGAAAGATTTCCGCAGATAGAAATCATAGGCCAGAGAAGGATCAGGGAAATCTTTGGGGAAGAGGATCTTGGCCCGGACCAGTGGGATGAGAGAATGAGACGGGAGGTTGGTGAGAAACTTGGAGCTCAGGCATTAATTGCCGGGAATGTTTACTATCCCTCCATTCTCCGCTGGTTGTTACAGGTTAAGATCATGGACACAGAAACAGGAAGAATTCTGGGCCGTTCGCTTGCAGAAATAAACTATATGGGCGCCCTGGGATTCAAAGAAGGCTGCGACCTCGCCGTCCAGCAGCTTCAACTCCGTTAAAGATTCATAGTGAGACAAAGGAAAAGGAATCTTAAGAAGAAATGACTTGGGCTATCTGTCCTGCATAAATCACGATGTATCGCATCGTGAACCCTCCGATGAGAATGGATGTGGTTATCACCCCTGAGATCCAGGGATTGTGGTCCCTCAGGTCGACATGCTCAATGTAGTGGGGAATCAATTCATAAACCTCTAAAGCTAATGGAAGAAGAATTCCAACCCCCACGACGAGAATCCAGAAAAGGAGCGTGAATTCTCCGCCCATGATGAGATGTACAGCTTCCACCGAACTCCTGGGCGACACATATAAGCCGAGGATGAACAGAAAGACCCCAATGATGGAAAAGATCATCAGGGTAAAGTCAATCGAGTGAATCATGAATTTATTGGTCGCAATATTCTCCCGGGTCATCCCGCGAAATCCTTTAATGAAACACCCTACAAAACAGATTGAGGCTGAACCCGTCATCATGGCCGAGATGAGGAACAGCATGGGCAGCATTGGATTGTTCCAAAAAGGCCTTGCAGTCAGGGCCCCCAGGAGCACTCCGGTATAGATCGCCACCCCTATGGAAACAGGGATTCCGAACCCTGCAACCAGACCCCGGATTTTTGTCAAGTTGTTTCCCCGGAAACGGCTCAGAAATGGGTTCGATTCGATTCTCGGGACGATCCTCAAGTAATCATACCGTGCAGGAAGCCAGAGGTAGAAATGCATGATGCTGAATACGGAAAAAAAGAGAAGGAGCCAAGACCCGAGGGACATGACAGAATTAGGTTGAAAGGTAAGGAAGAGTTTCCAGAAGAGGTGCGGTCTTTCCAGGTCAAAGACGAGGCAGAGAATCCCGATAATCACCGGAAAAGGAGCGATATAAGCGCCAATTCGGGTAATGGATTCATACCTCTGTTTTCCAAGAAAATAGGCTGTTGCCGACATGATGAAAACACCCGCACTCAGCCCGGCCGCAAACAGGTCGATGGCTACGATCCAATTCCAGTGAATATGTATGTGCCCTTCCATTTCCGACTCCTACCAGATGGATAAGAACCCCCTCACCCTATCCCTCTCCCCCACAGGGGAGAGGGGAGGATGAGGGGAAAATATGATTCGTCTCCGACGAATCTCTCCCTTAGCTTCAGCCACCGCCCACCCTGGGAATGAAGTTGGGATCTGCTTTTCCCATGGAGGCATCGCGATACAATGCAGGGGTCTCTTTGGCATAAGCCAGGTCTATCGGTTGTTCCGCTTTCTCCTGGCCGGTCACCACTTCCCAAAGCTTTCCCTGGTTCCCATGGCCAGAAGGTTTTTCTTGTGTTCCGCAGCCTCCCAGCAAGAGGAGGCCGCCTACAGCCATTCCAGATAAGAGTTTCTCAATGAATGCTCTTCTCTCCATGATCTCCTATCTCCAGTCTAATTCTTTCCGTATTGAGGAAAAGATCGAGAACTTCAAAAAGACTCCTGTAAAAAGGATGAGGATGAACCTTTTTCAATTCCTCCTTCAGCAAAGGAATCCAGTCCAGATGATCCGTGATGAACATGCGGATATCCGCCTCCGTGCCCCAACGATAAAGATAGGACAGGAATTCCAGCTCCATCACTAAGTGGTCTGGAATAGCTTTGAATTCATCAGCCACTTCCAACCCGAATTGATGGTATATATCCAAGAGATGAAAAGCAGAATCTCCCATCAGGAGACCCTGCTCAGAAGCAAAAGGCAGGGAGCAGCCAGGGATGTGGGTCCATGGCTTGTAACATGATTCAACCAAAGAAACACTTTCTCCGTATCCTTTCGAGAAAAGGCGATCATACTCATTTTTCATCTCTCTCATTAATAGATCAGCCTCTCCCTCCAATATCAACCCCGCTAAAAGACCATTCTTCCCTCCCCAGGAAAGAATATATTTCTGAAAAAAAGTGGGGAGAAGCCGCCCCGCTCCCTCCTTAACCCATTCTCGATCGGGGGGTGAGAAAAGGGAGGCAAGAAGTTGGCACACCCGCTCTTTTTCCTGATGAGTCATATTCTTTTCTTATGCTTTCCTATAATAAATCCTTGGCTTGGTATTGAGTTCAGCCTTAAACTGTTTCAGTTTGTTCCTCACAATGAATCTGGAAATCTCACTGTTGGGATCATCCAGGTCACCGAACATCCTAACCCCGGTCATACAGGTGGTCACGCAAGCCGGTTTCTCACCCTTCTCCACAAATTCGATGCAGAACCGGCATTTCTCTATGTAGCCTTCCTTCTTGATAATCCTCACATTGTAGGGACAGGCGGCAATGCAATACTTGCACCCGATACATTTGTCTTTGTCGACCAGGACCACACCATCCTTCCTCTTATAGGAAGCACCCGTGGGGCAGACCTTCACACAAGGCGGATTGTCGCAATGCTGGCATTGAACCGGTAGGAATTCCCGGGTGTAATTCGGAAAGGTCCCATATTCTCGCTCTTCAAGGTGGTTGTAAGCCTCTTTGTCAGCAAGGCGGTTCTGGTTATGGCAGGCCACCCGGCAGGCATGACACCCCACGCATTTCGTTTCATCGATCACCATTCCGTATCTTGGCATAACTCACCTGATTTCAGCCCTCACCCCATCCCCTTCCTGACCTCCCCCTTGAAGGGGGAGGAAGGTAACGATTTCCCTCCCTTTCAGGGGGAGGGGCAGGGTGGGGGTGGGGTTCTTCATACTTTCTTTATTTGCACCACCACTTCCGAGGACATCGCGTGTCCAACGGTTGGGTCAAAATAAGTCGGGAGGAAATCATTGTAGGACAACCCAACATCAAAGGCCGTCCTTAAGTGTTTTGAGAAAATTCCGTATCCACTCGGAAGCCAGACACAAGAAGGATGAATCCCCTCTGTCAGCCGAACACGGATCTTTCCTTCACCGACCATGGATTTCATTTCGACCCAGTCCCCATCCCGGAGCCCCAGCCGTTGTCCTCTTTGTTTGTTCATCCAGAGTCGAATGAGATCATAACGATGACTGATGGCCATGAGAACAGGCTGGTTCGCCGTCATAGAATGGGTATGGATGGCCTGTTTCCCGTGAAGTAATCGAAAGGAGGAAGGATCCTTGGCATCCGGAGAAACCAAAGGGTCCTCCCAGCGGGGGATTGGAGGAAACCCAAGCTGCTCCAGCGTCTTTGAAGCAATCTCCACCTTTCCGGAGGGGGTCTGCAATTTATCCCACCCTTCCTTCCACTTCTCGCCGACAAAGACTACCCCTTTTTCTTTCAGTTCATCGAGTTTCAAATTGAAGGGTTTCAGCCGCAGCTGGTTCCCTTCATCAATATCAAAATCAAAATATTTCCCAACCCCCAGATGCTTCCCCAATTCAATAATGATTTGTGTTCCGGGTCGGGTGTCAAACATGGGCTTTACCGCTTGCTGTTGAATACTGACTTGGGCCCTCTTCCCGCTATGCTTTGTATCGATCGCTTCCGTCCTCTCGAGATAGAACGATTCCGGCAAGACATAATGGGCAATGGAAGCGGTTTCAGAAAGAACCGTATCGATCACAACCAGAAGATCAAGCTTCTGATAACCCGCGATCACCCGTCTTGGATTCGGATTGGTTCGAAGGGGGTTATAGTGGTAAACGAACCCGGCCTTCAGTTCACCCCGGAGAGCCAATTCGGGAATGGCGTGAGCAATCCCATCTCCATAACTTCCCAAAGGATATCTTCCGGGCACTCCTGTTCCATCCGCCTTGCCAATTTTCGGGAGTTCAGGGGCGGGGTGTTTGGGTTGAAGTTCTCCCAGCTGAGCTGACTTGGGAAAATAGATTCCGCCTTCTTGGTTGATGTTCCCCAATAGACTGTTGGCAATGGCCAGGGCACGTACTGTCTGAAAACTATTTAGATACTGGGACCCAAAAGCTCCGTGATAGCCCCGGTGAATAAGAGACCGTGGTTTTACCTGGGCCATCTCCCTGGCGATTCGAACAATGGTCGTTGCCGGGATTTCACAGACCTTTTCAGCCCATTCCGGAGGATAATTAATAATTTCATCTTCTAATTGCTCGAACCCCACGGTCTTCTCTGCAACAAATTTATGATCATAGAGTTGCTCTTTGACCATCACATTAATAAGGCTGAGGAGAAACGCCAGATCCGTGCCAGGCTTGATAGCAAGCCATTCATCGGCCAGTATCGCTGTTTCACTGTGCCTCGGATCGACCACTGCTACTTTGGCCCCTTTCTCTTTTGCCTCCACAATCTTTTTCACCTGGGCCAGGTCGATCCCGCCCGCAGGATTCCTGCCAATGATCAGAATAAAGCGAGCATTGGAAAGATCAACAGAAGGAAGCTCCCCCACCGTTGTATTCCAGCCTGCATTTCTTGCAGTGTAGCAGGTCGATCCGTGGGTAAAGTAATGAGGACTTCCGAGAGCGTGCATCAATCTCAAGGCATAGAGGTGATTCGGCTGCGGATAATTGACCCAGAAAAGGCTCCTCGGGCCATAATCCATCATGATCAGATTGATCTTCTGTGAAATCTCTTTGTAGGCCTGTTCCCAGGAGATCGGTTCAAACCGGTTCTCCACTCTTTTAAGCGGTCCCTTGAGACGATCGGGAGAATATAAGTCATGAAGGTATCCATGCCCTTTCGGACAAACCACCCCGAGATTTCCATTAGCCTCTGGGTTCCCTTCGATTTTCCATAATCTGCCGTTCTTGACATAAGCAAAGATGCCACAACGATTCCCACAGCCATTACAGAGGGTGGGGATGCGTTGGACCGGCGCTTCAGCTTGGGCATGGACCCATTTTTTAAAGTCAAGAGCTTCGTGGCCTATGGAGAGAGCCCCTGCGGTGATTGCAGTCGCTTTAAGAAAATTCCTCCTGGAAAGTCTTAATTCTTTTATCTCCATGACTAAGAACCCAATTCCTTAAAAAGGATGGGCACCCGAATCATTTCGAATGCCCATCCTTGTGGTGAATTACCCCAGACGTTGCATTATCGAAACCGGGCAGGTGTACTTCCAAAACTTTGCAATTGCGGTTTTTTTGAAAATATGAGGTTATAGACGATTTCACTTTTGGTGGAGTCTTATTTCCCCCTAAATAGGCCTGTGGCCAATTCTCAAAGGTTCCGCTGCAAAGTTTTTCCAGTACACCCGCCCGGTTTCCATTAGCGTATTCTTGCAACTGTCGTGTTACCTTTCGACTGGATAACCCGCCTTGATCCAGTCCTCAAACTGAGCATCCATTAGAACCACATTCTTGTACCCCATGTCATTCAGGGTCTTCGTTGCCAAGATGGAGCGTCCTGCTGTCTTACAGTAAACATAGATCTTGGCGCTCTGATCGGAAACCTTCCCCCAGATGTTGAACTCCAATGTCCCCCTGGAGACGTTGATTGCGCCAGGAAGATGTCCTGCCGCATATTCTCCCGGATCTCTGACATCGAGGATGACGGCCTTTTCCTTGTTGTCAATCGCTGCCTTCACGTCGGCCGCCGGGACGACTTTTATCGTTGCCTTTGCCTTCGCCACCATCTCCTTCACCACGGGCGGAGGACCGGCAGGCTTGGCATCCTGGGCCAATGCCGCACCAACCACTGTCAGGATGAACACAAATGACACCATCCAAACGAGCATTCTCTTCTTCATCATTTCTCACCTCCCCTCTTATTAAAAGTAATATTGTTTGGGGTTTGAAATTCCGAACTCTGAACCCCAAACTCCGAACTACGCTCTATCCCCATAGCCTCTTCGAGTTGTTTCAAGTCAAAGGGCTTTTCCAGATAGCCGCGAATCCCGGCTTTCCCTGCCTCTTTTCTCAATGCCTCATCAGTGTAAGTAGTCATTAAGATTGAAATCAGCCTCGGGTGGCACTTCATCCAATCCCTCAGAATCTCCAGGCCATCCCCGTCAGGAAGGTGAGATCCGCAAATCACCATGTCAAAAGGAATGGTTTGGAAGAGCGAAAGGCCTTCCTTTCGAGAATGGGCGGTAAACACCTCAAAGTCGTGATGATGCTCCATGAAATTGGAGAGCGATTGCCGGAAAGTTTTTTCTTGCTCGATGATCAGGACTTTCATAATCAACTTCAATCAAGGCTGAAGCCTTGAGTTGCGGGCCAAGAGAAATTTTTTTCTTCCGTAGCTCAACCCTTCAGGGTTGATTAAGAGCAAGGTTAATGCCAAGTAGGAGGTTAGATCTTTCATGAAGAGCATTACGTGAAATTTCTTGTTTGAAATCAGTTGGTTAAATTCCGGTGGGTCTAATTGGATTTCTAAGTCCTCCTAATTCTTGTAAATAGAGGAAACCAGGAAATCTATTTGAAATCAGACGGTGAAAATTTACTTTAGAGGGAAGGACATTGAAATATTAAAGGAAATGTTGGTATGTCTGAATTCAGATATTCTGTCTGAAAGAATACATCCTCACTTACTCCCTCGCCCCTCCGGGGGAGAGGGCGGGGGTGAGGGGGAGTTGATCCCATATTTTTCCATGCGGTAGAGAAGGGCGGACCGTGAGATACCGAGGATTTTGGCTGCCTGATTCTTATTCCCCTTTTTCATTTTCAGTGCCTCGAGGAGATACTCTTTTTCAACGTCGTCTAAGACAATTCCCTGGGGGGGAATGAAAGGCTTGAATGGGTATGCTTCTTCCCGGATACTTTCTTTTTCTCCTCCAAGGAAAGAGACTTGTTTTTTTAGAATCGCATCCCCCTTCTCCAGCAGGACGATTCGTTCAACCGCATTTCGCAATTCCCGGATATTACCCGGCCAGGGATAGGAAAGAATTCTTTCTTCTGCTTCTTGAGAGATCTGAACAAATCTTTTTTTGAACTGTTCATTATACCGGTCGATAAAGAAACGAAAGAGGGGGAGAATGTCTTCTTTCCGGTCCCTCAAAGGCGGAATCTGGAGTTTGACAACATTGAGTCTGAAATAAAGGTCATCACGGAAATTTCCTTTTTTAACTTCAGACTCCAGGTTTTTATTTGTGGCTGCGATGATCCGGATATCGGCCTTTTTCTTTTCGATCCCCCCGACTCTGAAATACTCCTTCTCTTCAAGCACTCTTAGGACTTTGACCTGTGCCGGAGGGGGAAGTTCCCCCACTTCATCCAGAAAGAGAGTCCCTTTCTCCGCGGCCTCCACTTTTCCTGCCTTACCCTTCTCAAGGGCCCCTGTGAAGGCCCCTTTTTCATATCCAAAGAGCTCACTTTCAAAGAGATCTTTGGGAACGGCGCCACAGTTGAGTGGAATAAAAGGGAAAGAGGAGCGGGGACTCAGAAAATGAACATATTCCGCCAGAAGTTCTTTTCCTGTACCCGTTTCTCCTTCGATCAAGACCGTGGTGTCAGAGCTTCGAGCCAATTTTTCGGCCATTTCCAGGAGATCTCCCATCTTCTGGCTTACCCGGATAATCCCTCCCCCATGGAATTTCTCCTGATACTGAGCCCTGAGCCATTCAACCTCTTTCTTCAGCCGGACGCGGTCCAAACCTTTTTGAATGAGAATTTCAATCTGGTCCAATTCAAAGGGCTTCACCAGGAAGTCGAAAGCCCCTATCTTCATGGAGTTGACCGCCAGCTCGATCGATCCCTGAGCGGTCATTACGATGACTGGAACCACCTCGTTCATTTCTTTTATTCTGCCAAGGACTTCATCGCCATTCATGCCAGGCAGCCAGTGATCCAAAAGAACAAGATCCGGCGTCTCTTTTTGAAAATGCTCCAGTCCCTCTTCCCCTGTCTTGGCAGTAATGACATCATAGCCAGAGGTTTCCAAGGCCATTTGAAGAGAATCTCTCAGGATCGGCTCGTCATCGATCACAAGGATCTTGAATTTCATTTCCTACTATCCTCTCTCCCGCTTCGCTTGAGTTCGCAGCTGTGTCTCTGCGATCTCTGTGAGAGACGAAATCTTTCTGTTGCAACGTCATTTGGCTGTGGCTATGCCGTGCTGTGAGAAATCCGATCCCGGGAAATGTATCGTGAACGTGGATCCTTCTCCTTCCTGACTGACTGCATCAATGGTTGCTCCATGGCTCTCCAGAATCTTGTGGCTGATGGAAAGACCAAGACCTGTTCCCTCCGATTTGGTTGTAAAGAAGGGATCGAAAATCTTTTTCAAATGGGGCTTGGGAATGCCGATTCCCGTATCCTTGACTTCAATCCCAACCCTACTGCCATCCTCCAAAAAGGTCCGGAGTATCAAGTTTCCTCCCTTCTCCATGGCCTGGATAGCATTGAGCATGAGGTTGATCAATACCTGCTGGATCTGGTGGACATCAATACGAACCGGCGGTAGAGTTTCCCCCCGCTCGAAGAAGGAGGAAATATTCCATTTCTTTAACTTAGTCTGGAGAATGGCCAGGCTCTTCTCCACCACCTCATTGACCTCTTCCTCTTTAAAATGTGCGGCCTTTGGTTTAGCAAAATGGAGCATATCATCGACGATCTTCTGGATTTTTTCAATTCCCTCCTGAGTGCTATCCAAAAGCCGTTTCTCTTTTCCGGTCAGATCCTGTTTCCTTGACAGAACCTGGGTATTGATCTTGATGCCGGCCAAAGGATTTCGAAGCTCGTGAGCGACCCCTGCTGTCAGCTCTCCCAAGCAAGATAACCTTTCCGCCAGGACCAACCGCTCCTCCGCTTTTTTCAAATGGGTGATATCCTTGCAGATCCGGGAGGCGCCAATCACCTTTCCTTCGGCGTCCTTCAGGGGTGAAAGGGTCATGCTGGTAATAATCTCCCTTCCGTCTTTTGTCTGGCGCCGGACTTCCACATTGGGAATCACCTCTCCTTTTTTGACTTGCTCCATCAAGCCTTTCATGGAACCTTCTTCTTTGGCTTTTAATCCTGAGTCCTGCGGATAAACCAACTCGGAGAGCTCTCTCCCCAGTGCTTCCTCTTTCTTGTAGCCATAAATCCGCTCGGCCCCTTCATTCCAATAGAGCACCTTTCCTTCTAAGTCAACCACGGAGATGGCATCCCCCGCCTTTTCAACGATGGACTCAAGGAAGTTTTTCGTTTCAATCAATTCTTTTTGGAGCCGGACCTTTTCGACCATCATGCTATAGCCTTCAACCGCCCGGTGGACGACAAATGGAAATGCCTTGGCACACTCCGCTGACCGGTTGATGTAGTCGAAGACCCCTTCCTTCATCGCCTCGATCGACAGTTGGGGGTCCCCTTTTGCGGTGACAAAGATAGTCGGAATGCCAATCCCCATCTCATTAAACTGTCGAAGCCAATCCAAACCCTTCCCATCGGGGAGATCATGATCCAGCAAAAGGATGTCAAATCTCTTGCTCTGGAGCATCTTCAGACTGGCCTGCCCGGAATCCACTTTTTCAACATAATAAAGCCCACCTGATTCCTTCAGGGAACATTCGATCATTTCCAGAAAAACCGGGTCTCCCTCTGCTACCAAAATACGCATCTTTCGATTCACGCTAAATTTCCTCCTATTCCAAACGCCTTTTTTCAAAAATACCTTATTTCAGCCCGGTTGACAATCCCGGCGCAGAAAACAGTCTTTATCACTTTTCGCATAGGGCCTTGATGTTCAGATGGTATTTTTCTGTCTCTCTTTTAACCATCCCACAAGGGGTGGGATCCAGCAGAGATTGGCAGCAATTGTTTCGAGGGCAGTATAGGTTTGAGTCGTGGGGCTAAATCCCAAGAGCCGGACAATCAGCAAACCCAGAGGAACAAGACAGATGATCGACAGGCTGGCCAGCATGACCGGATGGTGAAAATATTCGTGAAACGCTCCTGTCCAGGACTTCTCCTCTTTCCGCAGAAAAAGAAGACCGGAGACGTTTGCCCCAATCTGGTCACTCAACGCATAAAAGTAGGGAATGTAAAACCCTTCTACGCCATAGACATCCACACCAAGGAGACGACTCCCCCAGTCAATCAACCATGGAAAAGCCATCCCAAGAAGTTTTCCCCATCCGTAAGCCTCGGCCATTGATCCTGCAGCACGGCGGAGACGCTGTCGAAGGGCAAAAATGCCTTCAAACAGGCTTTCTCCCTCACCTGAAAAAGTACGGACAATCCATTGGCCAATGGGACTGCGTTGGAAGCCAAGGTAATCCAATAGAAAACCAAGGAGAAACCCTCCTAAGAAGCCCCCGGCAGTAAACTTCAGCAATTCACCAAATTCTTCTTTTTCGGGTTTGCCTTCAGATTCCATCATTACCCGGAACAGCAGCTCCCCGGTGTTCCGCAGGAATTGGGTGTCCCGCAGCAACCTCCGGAACTGGGTTCACCAAATCTCTTTGATGAGCTGCTGGATGTGTTGTGGGCGGACAGAAGCTTCGTCAAATCCTCGCTCCCGCACTGCTTGCAGCACAGTTGCTCCTGTCTTGCCAGAACAAGAAATTCATTCACTTGACCACACTGATCACATCGGTATTCGTAAATCGGCATAATTTCTCCCTCCCTTTTCTTCTGAAGTGTCAGGCGCCCCCGGTAAACGAGGGCGCTACGATTGACATGTCAACATTTTCAAGTATATCGACAGTTTTTCGCTTATGTTAGTGTCCTAAGCGCCTGTGCCTCGTTCAGGACTTCGGAGCAGTATTTCTGGTAGCCGCACCCTTAAGGGTGCGTTCTAAGGCCAGTATTACCTCCAAGACCGATACGCAGGCTAAAGCCTGCGGCTACCATTGTGTGCTCTTAAAACATCGACAATTTTTTGTCGATGTAAACTCATTAAGCGCCTTTTGTTAATGCCCGCATTCACCCTGATGGGACCGACAGGAATTGTACACGGAAAGTTCCTGGAGCTTAGCTTCACTTAACAAGGCAAGGTTTTCTTTTACGGTCGGAGCGCCGGCGCCGTACACCTTTATCCCTAATGCATTTAATTTCGTCAATGCACCCGCTCCTATTCCTCCCACAACCATTGCATCCACACTCTTCCCGTCAAGGGCCATAATCGGATTACATGCGCCATGGACATGGTGCAAGTCCTTGTTATTAACCGTTAGAACATCTTTTCCTTCGGTATCGACAATGATGAATGCCGGCGCCGAACCAAAATGGTCATAAACTCTGCTCTCAACTCCTTCATTTCCCTGAACTGCGAAACCTACCTTCATGCCTTTCTCCTTTCTTGCTTCGCATGATTACACAGATTTAAACGACGAGATTACACCGATTACTTCTCTTCTTTTTTTCTGCCTACTGCCTACTGTTTTCTACCTTCCTTGTCTGTTTGGTCAACTGATTACTGGCCACTGATAACTGATTACTCTTTCTCTTTCGCCGTCTCACCGTATCCCCGTTTCTCCGCTTCGTTGCTATTGTTTCTGCTGGGCTACGCGGCAACACCTACCTTGCCCTCTTCCAGGTCCCTTGGCATATCCTCTGTCTTCCATTGCTCTTTGAATCTTTCCACCTTTGCAGGAAGGACAGTTCTCCGGTCTGCCCGTTCCGTAAGGAAGCTCCCAGGAATGCTTGCAGTCATAACACCTGAATTTTCTCAGAGAAGCCATTTCAAACTCACCTCCTTCAATTTTTAATGCCCTGCCTTTAACCAACGCCTCTGCCACTTTTTTACGTGCCGACTCGATGATCCTGCCAAAGGTTTGCCGGGAGACCTGCATCTTTTCCGCTGCCTGTTCCTGGTACAGAGTTTCAAGGTCAGCAAGCCTGATGGCCTCAAACTCGTCGACAGTCAGAATGACTTCTTCTAACATAGAAAGAGGGATTCCCCGTGGTTTGAAGTAACTGCTTTCAGGCATGGAACCCACTCGCCTGCAATGTCTTGGCCTTGCCATTCGAACTGTCTCCTTGCAATTGAGTTAATTATAAGCATATGCTCATAATTTGTCAAGGACGTTTACGCAGTATCTAAAAATGACAAGTATCTAAAAATGACTTGACAAAATGAGATGAAGACTGTATCAGAATCATTGTGAAAAAGAATTAAATTGAATCATGGGCTTTAATTTGGCGGCCTCTCACCCTTCCTTCGACAGGCTCAGGACGATCGGACGAAAGTGGTGAGCTTGCCGAACCACAGGCTCAGGGCGAACGGCTAAACCCGATCATGGTGAGTCCCGCGAAGCGCGGGATCGAACCATACGCCCTTGGCGTCTCTGCGGTGAAAATCATCAATGGAAGAGTTGAAACATCCACAAACCGATCAAGCGCCTCCGTTACTTCAACTTTTTAGTTCTTTCTTGAGACTGGGAGCTACTGCATTTGGTGGGCCGGCCATGGTGCCCTATATTCGGAAGATGGCTGTAGATCAAAAACATTGGCTGGAGGAGAAGACTGTTCGCGATGGCATTGCCTTATGTCAGACCATACCGGGTGCGACGGCTATGCAGATGACAGCCTACGTTGGACTGAGAGCCAGGGGAGTGGCGGGTGCTGCGGTAAGCTTCATCGGGTTTGGCCTGCCTGCCTTTCTTTTCATGATGATCTTATCGGCTCTCTATGCACGGGCCTATGCGTTACCCGCAGTCGTTTCAATATTCAATGGACTTCAGGCCATTGTTGTTGCTCTTGTCGCTAATGCCACCTTATCCTTCGGCAGGACCTCCATCAAAAACTGGAAGAATATAATCAATATGATAATCGCTGCGAGTCTATTTGGATTGAAGATCAGTCCCATCCTGGTCATTATCATCGCTGCCTTTTTGGGAATGATCCTTTATGACAAACAATCTCCTTCTCCTGTAGTGGGTATTACGAAAAAAGCACATGCTCCAAAATCTCTTTTTTTAATATTATTGGTTACAGCCGTAGGGTTTGTGGCCTTTTATTTTTTAGACCGGAAGCTGTTCGACCTTGCCACCCTCATGTTCAGGATAGATTTATTTGCTTTCGGAGGCGGATTTGCGTCTGTCCCTCTTATGTTTCACGAAGTCGTTGAGGCTCGACAATGGCTGGATGGCCCCACCCTTTTGAACGGTATTGCCCTGGGGCAGGTAACTCCCGGGCCTATTGTCATTACAGCGACCTTTATCGGGTATTTATTAAAAGGCCCTCTCGGCGGGGTGATTGCCACCATTTGTATATTTTTGCCTTCTTTTATGATCGTTGTTGGAATTGTCCCTTATTTCGACCGGTTGCGCAGTTCGCCCTATTTCAAAAAGGTGATCACCGGTATATTGTGCTCGTTTGTAGGCCTTCTCCTGACAGTGACAATTCGTTTTGCCCTGGACATCCCCTGGGATGTTCCTCGTTTTCTTCTTTCAGGCGCAGCATTTGTTGCACTAATTTTGAAGGCGGATATTCTCTGGGTAGTCTTAATTGGAACGGGAATCTCCTTGATCGTATTATAGATCATCCTTGTATCTTCGACACATTAGTCGAGATCTGAAGAATTTGTCGAAAAAATTACAATGCTTTGATATTAAATTGAAAGTTTGCCGTTTGCCCGCTCTTCAATCGACATCATTGTCGAGAGATCTATTTTTTCACAGAGACATTGAACCTATTCAAAATTTTCTAACCCCTTGTGATTCCCAAACATTCAGTCGCTTTCCGGTGATCCTCAAATTCTGGCATTAAAGTTGCTCCATCTAAAGTCATGTTTACGCATAGAGGTTCCAATGTTAAGTAGGCATAAATTACTACTACTGATTTCCGCAATCCTTCTCATCCCCATTCTTCTTGGGATGACCCCCTTAAACATGGCTCACAGATTAGGGAGCATGGGCCCTTTCTCTCACTGCAATCAAGCCCAATGGAGCAATCACTGTCCTTTTCATTCCGCCGTTTCTCATGACGATCCTACCATCGTAAACTTAAATTTGACTCTATTGGATCAAGAATCAATGCCTACATATGATATCCAGGCTTTGGATCCTGACTCCATTCATTCCAATATCGCCTTCAATCCTGTTCCTCTTCGCTGTTAATTTCTATCCAAAGCAAGCCATCTACTCAATTCGTTTCTTTCGCGAAATAACCAACATAAGAAATCCTATCGACTGGTGTCTCCTCAGAGGTCAAGAAATACACACTGACGTTGCTGCAAATCACAAAGAAAGGAGGTGATTCCTATGAAAAAGAGCATCATCATCGGTTTGAGTTTAGTTCTTGGGCTGGCACTGGTGGCAACAGCAGCACTGGCCTGGGGTCCCGGATTCGGGCCTCGGTTCGGTCGAGGTTTTGGAGGACCAGCGTACGGCTCTCCACCCATTCCAAACTTAACGACAGAGCAATCTGCACAGATCCAGTCTTTGCGGGATGGCTTTCTGAATGAGACTGAATCTCTTCAGAAAGAGCTTTACGCGAAGGGTCAAGAGCTCCGGCAACTCTGGTCAACTCCGAATGCTGACTCGGCTGCTATCAAGGCCAAACAGGACGAGATCTTTGGTCTCCGGACCCAGTTGCAAGAAAAGTCCACCAATCTCGGGCTTGAGATCCGAAAGGTACTCACACCGGAGCAGTTGGCTCAGTTGCCTGCTGTTAGTAGGGGCTTCGGTCCTGGCATGGGATTTGGTCCTATGATGGGTCCCAGAGGCCGCTGGTAATCTCAAACACAGGGCGGGGAGTTTTCTCCGCCCTGTCCCTCTCCATTTGGAGGCTGTGTCGCAATTCGCTGCTCGCCCTTCGACAGGCTCAGGGCGAACGGCTAAGTAATTAATTCCTAATGTGCTGTGGTCCGTTCGTGGTGAGCTTGTCGAACCATGAGCGGACTTACGACACAGTCTCTCAGGAAAAGGGGAGAAAAATGAAGGCCAAAAAAATTCTTATTGCAGAGGACAAGGGTTCCTCAAGAGAAATCATGGAGAAGAATTCATTGTTTCAGCGAAGGATCTTCATTGCACTTATACTCTCTTTATTAGCGTTATTCATCATACGGATTTCATCGGCTCAGGAGGCCTTTCCGAAAATGGGCAGGCCAGGCTTGCGAACGGAGAGTCAGGAGATGTGTTTGGAATCACTTCTCCCATCCCTTACAAAGGACCAGGTGAAAACAATCGAAAGCCTTCGCCGTACTTATATGGCAGAGGCTATGCCAATAAGAATGGAGCTTTTAGCTTTAAGGATCGAGTTGCGATATCTGTTGTCGGACCCGATTGTCCAACCCCGGGTCCTCTTCGATCAGCAGGGAAAAATCTCTGCTCTCCAGGTTAAACTTGAAGAACTCTCTCTGTCTTACGTGGTAAAAATCAGGTCGGTTTTAACAAAAGAACAACTGAAAAGGCTCCCACAAGGGTGGGCATCCGAAATGGGTTTAGGACATGAATTTCCCGCCATGGATACCGGTAGAAGATCTAAGAAAAGACTTCACTGATAAAGGAGAAACGTAACACTTTAGCACTTTGAAATGGGCTGGAGTTGGTCCCCCGGTCAGAGATGGTTTCAAAGTTTTAGAATGCGGTCTTTTATATTTTATCGTATTGAAAAGTGGAAAGTAAACAAAGCCCTATCATACTTATGCAGCAATCTGAGTAATAAGTAAAAGGTTGCCGCCCTGCCTTCGCCGAAGCGGCTACGCGCAGGCAGGTCTAAAACTTTTCCACCCTCCCTGACCGGTGTCCCTTGAAGTCAGTTTTTCAAAGCACTAAAGTGTTATGGAGAAACATATTGAAGAAGCTATAATGAATTAATAAGAGTTGAAAGGAGGCCCTATGGGACTTGTTGTGGCAGAGAATATCACTAAGGTTTACAGTGTCGTGGCTACAAAGGTAACCAAAGACTACACGGCAGGGGAGATTGCGATCAGGGCATTAAATGAGGTGAGTTTTGAAATCGAACCTGCCTCTTTTGTTTCCTTTGTCGGACCCTCGGGAAGCGGGAAGACAACCCTTTTGAATCTGATCGGGTGTCTCGATAAGCCTACGGAAGGTAAACTGGAGGTAGCGGGCACTGATGTGCTGCATCTTGACCGCAAGCAGAGCGCTGCCTTCCGGGGGAATAATCTCGGGTTCATCTTTCAGGACTTCAACCTAATCCCTGTTCTCACAGTTTTTGAAAATATTGAGTACCCGCTCCTCATGGTCCAGAATATCCCTGGAGGAGAAAGGAAGAAGAGAACTTTGACCATGTTGGATGCGGTTGGGATGATTGACCAAAAGGACAAATACCCCGACCAGATCTCAGGCGGTCAGAAACAAAGGGTGGCCATTGCGAGGGCCCTGGTGACAAACCCGAAACTGGTCCTGGCCGATGAGCCGACAGCCAATCTCGACCATAAGACTGCATTTCTGGTCCTTGACTCGATGAGGAAGATGAGGGATGAGTTTCGAACAACCTTCATCTTCTCCACCCATGACCAGAAAATCGTGGGGGAAGCGGAGATTATTTATAGTTTGGAGGACGGAGAACTGGTTGGAAAACAGGTTAAAGGAGGAAATAAGAATGGGTAATCTATTTAAGATCGCCATTAGAAATCTTTTTAGATATAAGCGAAGGACACTACTAACCTCCTCTCTCGTTACCCTTGGAGTGGTGTTTGTTTTAGTATTCGTTTCTGTATCAGGCTCTTTCAAGAATATGATAATCAGCCAGGTTACGGATTCGATGCTGGGACATCTCCAGGTGCATCAGAAAGGCTATTTGGCATCCATTGATAACCTCCCCCTCAACCTGAACCTGAAGCCGCAAGCATTTAAAAAACTGGAAGACGTTCTCAACAAACAACCTGAAGTCGAAGCCCTTTCCCCGCGGATCAAATTCGGAGGGATGTTCAGCACATTTGTGGAGACGACCAATGTGAGATTAAACGGGGTTTATCCGGAGCAGGAATTTAAGACTGCTCCCCTTTTTGTATCGAGAATCATGAACGGCCCAAAATCCCTTAATAAGGGAGAGATCTTAATTCCGGATCTGCTTGCGAGGGGAATGAAGGTGAAGGTCGGGGACACCATAGTTGTTTTGGCCACAAATAAAGACGGTTCTGTTAATGGGAAGCAGTTAAGAGTGTCAGGTGTGCTCGAAAGTGTTACCGGTCCCGGGGGCAGGGATGGCTATCTTCATATCGAAGATGCAATGGAAATCCTGCGGATGGAAGAAATGGAGGTCAGCGAGGTCGCGATACGGCTGAAGGATTTCAGCCGCCTCCATGCGTTTACGGAAAAAATCGATGCACTCCTTTCCGGCGAATTAAACAAACAGGGTAAACCTGTTTTTGAGGTCCATAACTGGGAAAAACTCTCTCCCTTCTATAACATTGCCAACATGATCGATGTGATGTCTTTCTTTATAAAACTGATGCTGATCGCGGTCGTCCTGATCAGCATTATGAATGTGATGATCATGGCGGTCTATGAGAGAATCCGGGAGATCGGCACCATTGCAGCCATTGGCACCCTTCCTGGAAAGATTCTTTTCATGTTTCTGGTGGAAGGATTCTGCCTGGGAGCAATGGGAGCAGTGGCCGGAACTTTCCTGGGAGCCATCATCATTCAAATCCTCAATCGAGTGGGGATTAGCTTTGAATTCGGAAGGCAGACATTTGTTCTTTCAGCAACCACCGCCGTGGGAGATGTCCTGATAATCTCTCTCATTGTGGTCTTCATTTCAGTAATTGCCAGTTTGCAGCCAGCCTTTAAGGCATCGAGAATGGAGCCGATCAAGGCCCTGAGACATGTATAAAGAAAGGTCAAAGGTGAAAGGTGAAAGGTTAAAAGATGACGCATTGCATAAGACTTATGCCGTCATGTAAAAATACACAGAAAGAGAGGTTGGATATGAAAAGACTTTTAATTTTTTTGTTTGCCCTGCTTATTGCTGCTCCGGTATACGCCATTGATGGCAATCAGCTTCTGAAACAGATTGACAGAAATCTCAACCCCGAATCGTACGAGATGTACCGAAAGCTAATTAATATAGAGCCGGACGGACGGAAGAAAGAATATACCCTCTTCTCGGTGAAGAAAGGAGTGGACAAGGTTGTTGCTCTCTTCCTTGCACCGGCAAGCGAAAAGGGAAGAAGCACTCTCCGGCTGGGAGAGAACATGTGGCTCTATATTCCCAATGTGGGAAAGCCGGTTCGGATCACCAGTCTTCAATCCGTTGTGGGCGGGGTTTTCAACAACGCTGATATCCTGCAACTGGATTACGCAGCAGAATACGATGTGGTAAAGGTTGAGGAAACAGGGAATGAATATCTCTTGCATCTCAAAGCAAAGACGAAGACCGTTGCTTACGACCAGCTTAAACTGTGGGCCGATAAGAATAGGAAGCTACCCACAAAGATCGAATGCTTGACAGAAGCCTCGATGCTGATCAAGACACTCTATTTCAAGGAAATTAAGGACTTTGGAGGCGGCATTACCAGACCCTCAGTCCTTGAAACAGACAGTCCTCTGTACAAGGGCTATAAATCGATCATGATTTATGCCAATATCAAGCAGAAGGATTTCAAAGATGAGGTCTTCACCTTGACCTTCATGCCCAATATCGAGTCGTTGAGAAAATAAGAAAATATTGTCGGCTCCCGATGATTCAGCCCTAAAGGACTGAGTTACAGGAGTTTTAATGTAACTCAAGGCTTTAGCCTTGACTAATCAAATCATCAAAGGAGAGAATTGATGATCAAACGGCATTTTCATTTTACCGCATTGCTTCTCATCCTTTTTCCTCTCTTTTGTTTTGCAGAAGAGTATGAATTCGACATCTCCGAAATAGAGAAGAAACCTTATCATATGGGGGGGTACATTGAGTTCAGGCCGGTTATTTTCTGGCTGGACAGGGATGCCTCTCTCTATAAACTTAGATTTTTCAATCGTGACGAAGGGAAAACGATTGAGGAGTATAATGAAAGGCTCCGGCTCGAAGGAAGTCTCGAGAAAGGGATTGCCCGTCTTTTTGTCAAGGCCAATTTCGATTTGCAATACTCCTATCTCGGCTGGGAGCACAGCGAGACCAAAAGAATGATCTATGAAGGATATCTCTCCCTTAAACCTACCTCCTCGCTTAGTTTTAACTTCGGAAAGCAGACCCTCCTCTGGGGAAAGGGGTATGCCTTTAATCCCGTGGCCTTTGTCAGCAGGCCGAAAGATCCTGATGACCCCGAACTCTCCCTTGAGGGATATATCATGACCTCGGCGGATTATATAAAGAGCTTTAACGGGCCTTTGAAGACCTTCTCTGTCACCCCGGTTATATTTCCGGTTTACGAACATGTAAACGAGGATTTTGGGACAGTAGACAGACTCAACTTCGCAACGAAGCTTTATTTCCTCTTCTACGATACGGACATTGACCTTATGGCCATGACAGGAGAAAGCAGGACGAGCCGGGTGGGAATGGATTTTTCAAAAAACATCACCCCCAATCTCGAAGTCCATGGTGAGTTTGCCTTTATCAATAATCAAAAAAGCAGAATCATCGACAGCCAGGGGAATATTTCTGAAGCAAAATTTGATGCGAAGATTTACCTCCTTGGAATCCGCTACCTGACGGCTTCAGATACGACATTTATATTTGAGTACTATCGAAATGGAGCTGGATTTAGCCGACTTGAAATGAAAGATTACTTTACCTTCATCGACGGGGGATATGACCTATTCCTTTCAACGCGAAACGATTCTTTATTGAAGAAAGCAGCGAGTGTGACTGAGGGCAACTATGGAAGAAGCAATCCCATGAAAGACTATCTCTATCTCCGCGTCAGCCAGAAAGAGCCTTTCAACATCCTGTATTTCACCCCAGCGATCACCAGCATCGTGAACGTCAACGATAAAAGCCTTTCCATTTCTCCGGAGCTCTTATATACAGGCATTACAAATCTGGAACTGCGGCTGAAGGCATTCGGCCTGGTCGGAGGAAAAGGGACCGACTTCGGCGAAAAACCGAACGACTACAGGCTCGAATTAAGAGGGAGGTACTATTTTTAACTGGTTGTTCATAATAAGGTTTACTCAATCCGTCGAACGAAACCCAAAAATCAGAGACTGAGATGGCAAAATATGGCCTCAAGAAGGAATGTTAGGCGAACAATGGGAATAGTACTGTGACGAGCTCTGTCAAATTGACCTCCACAAGGCAGCGTTGGGAACGGTATCTGACAACAATTCTGATCGTTGTCGGCCTGCTTCTCATCATCTGGTTCGGTATGCGCAGCGCAGTTTCAACGATCCGTGTTTGGCGCACCGGTCTGCAACCAGGGGTAACCGATGTCGAGGCGATCCGCGGCTGGATGACCATTCCCTACATTGGTCAAGCATTCGGCGTGCCGGAGGAATACCTTTTTGAAACACTGGGTATTCCGGCAGAGGGCAACCGGAGAAAGAGTCTGGGGAAGTTAAACCGCGAGTATGCCTACGGCGAACGCGGCGCAATTCTGAAGCGGCTGAAAGCGGCCATTCGACACTACCAGACGGAGCAGCCTGAGCGAACAAGAGGTGCTCCATGAGTGAGATCAGCCTGACTGACTGGCTTCTCACAGGCATGCTCAACTATGGCGCGCTGACCTTTGGTTTGGCACTGCTCACAGGTGCAATAGGCGTTCCGTTGCCGAGCACCCTGTTAGTCTTGGCGGCCGGCGCCTTCGCCCGCCAGAGCGCGATGGACGGACCCACTGCGGCAATGCTGGGTTTTCTGGGCGCTGTCGTGGGCGACAGCCTGAGCTATGGCATTGGCCGGGTCGCCCGCACATGGGTGCAGCGCCACTTTATCCTGTCTTCTGCTTGGCGTCAAGCACAGGTGGCCTTTGAACGACGTGGCGGACTGGCCATCTATCTCACCCGCTTCCTGATCACCCCGCTGGCGTTTCCAACGAATTTGATTGCCGGGAGCAGCGGTTACACATACTGGCGCTTTTTCCTCTATGCTGCCACCGGCGAACTGACCTGGATCATACTATATGGTGGATTGGGCTACCTGTTCGGCGCGCAATGGGAAATGCTCAGCCAGTTGCTCAGCGATTTCAGCGGACTGCTGGTGGGGCTTATTGTCCTGGGTGCTGGTTTCTATGTTTGGCTCCGTCGCCGAAAAACCATTAAAGTCCCTGTAGGAACGAAACACAAAACAGCAACCAAGTAATCTCCCGGAAACGGTCTGGGGTTCATTGTGTAAATACTGCATATGAAGCAAAACTGCTCAATAAGGCTTGGCCTTGCTTTATCGAAAATCAGTTTATCTTTTTAATCTTAGGGTGATCTTTCCCCCCTCATTCAGAGAAAAAAGCTTCTCCAACGTGAATAACGCAGATGACAGATAAAACAATATCCAGTGAAGACCTTATGGCGAGGATTGCCAAAGGTGACGAGGATGCATTTGAGATCCTGGTAAATCGCCACCAGACTTCCGTTTTGAATCTGATTTATCGTTTCACTGGAGACAGGACACAGGCAAAAGACCTGGCCCAGGAAGTGTTTATTAAGGTTTGGCAGGCAGCCGGAAGTTATGAACCCAAGGCCAAATTTACAACCTGGATCTACCGCATAACAACTAATCTTTGTATCAATGAACTGAAGTCCTCCCGCCGTAAGAGATGGTTCTCATTTCGCGGTTCTGACGAAGGCAGCGAGAACACCATTGAGGAGACTCTCTCGGATGATTCTCCATCGCCAGAAGATACCTTACTTGCCCGGGAACGAAGCCGCCAAATCAATGAAGCCTTTCAAAGCCTGCCTGAAAACCAAAGAACGGCTCTGATTCTAAAGAGATATGATGACCTCTGCTATGAGGAAATTGCCCGGATATTGGATTGCTCTGTCACGGCTGTTGAATCTCTCCTCGTCCGCGCAAAAAGAACCCTTCAGGAAAAATTAAAAATTTTTGAAGAATGACCGCAGGTTTTTGGTTCGAGAGTTGTTTAATAAATTATAGACCCGCAATTTTTGGGAATGAGATACGCAATGAAATGCCATAGTGTTCAAAAGAAGCTTTCAGCCTACCAGGATAATGAACTAAAGCCCGAAGAGCATGAACAAGTTAAAAACCATCTTCAAAGCTGCCGGTCTTGTCGTAAACAGTTTGCGGAGCTTGACCGAGTCTGGCAAACCCTGGGGGAACTGGAAGAAATCCGCCCGGATCCGTGGTTTCACCAGCAAGTTGTTAGAAAAATTAAGGAACCTCGTAAACATGGTTTATTTCCGGCCTTTGAGCGCCTCTTTCAGTTTCTGCGGACACCGATTATGGTCTCTACCATTTTGCTCATCGGAATAATGGTGGGAAGCTACCTCGGCAGCATCCTGTCACGGTCTGATCTATTCCCGCTTCAAACTAACCCCCCCAGCTATTCTCAGGAGGTCTTTTTCACTTCTATGAGGATTTTTGATCCTGCGCCCCCTGGAACGTTTGCAGATGGGTATCTGCGCATGGTGAGAAACAAGGAGAGTGAGACCAGATGAGATCAAAATGGCTAATGATCATCCTGTTTTTATCATTGGCAATCAATGCGGGTGTTCTCGCTACCACTGGGTACCATTATTATCGCAACACCTCACTGACACCTTCAGCGCCCTGCCCCGTATCGCCGGAAGATACGCATCTTTATCAGTCCCTCGGCCTTTCGGACGTTCAATTATCAAAGATGGAACCGCTGGCCCAAAAGTTTCACGGTCGGCTTGCGGAACTGGGGGCCGCTATGGAGAAGAAAAAAGAAACTCTGATGGCTTTGTTTCAGAAAGACGGCGACCCAGAGAACATAGAAAATCTTCGGAAAGAGATGGCGGGGATCCAGGATGAGATTCAAAAGGAAGTCATCACGCATATCACGGAGTTTAAGAAGATACTTGATGCCAAACAGCAGGAACGTTTTTTCGATCTGATGCGCAAGAACATGACTCGTGCACAAAGTCCGCTGTCACCCACAAATGGAGGTAAGTAATGAATCTGCGTTACATGACAAAAGAACTTTACTACCAGAAGCGGAGGACCCTGGCTTCAATCCTCGGGCTCTCTATTGGAATCGCCCTTCTAATTATTCTCAACTCTCTCTCATCGGCCTACCGCCAGGCAGCCCATGTTCCCCTCCAGGAAATCGGGGCTGACATAACGGTCCAGCGGTCAGGAGATGTCCCCAAGGATCTGGCAGGAGCGGTTTTCCCCTGTTCGGCAGTGACGATACGCAAGGAGGAAGTTGAGAAGATCCAGAAACTCCCCGGCGTAAGAGGAATAGGCACTGGCCTGCTGCTCTGGGTCTTCGACCCGAACCGGGCCTGGATCGTCCTGGGAATTGAAAAAGACAACTCCATAGGACCGAGCCTTCTTCGCTCTTCTGTCACAGAGGGAAGATTTCTCGAAGACGGCAAACCGGAGGCCCTTGTTGAGCAGGCCTATGCCCGGCAATTTGGGATCAAACTGAATGATACCATATCGGTGGCCGATGACAAATTTCCTGTCGTGGGTTTTGTGGATGCCTCCCGCGCAGCTAAAATCGCTGTAGCGAATGTGTACCTGCCTCTAAAAGAGGCAGAGGACCTGGCCGCTTCGTCGAAAGGAGTACAGTCTGTTTCTCCGTACGCACCGGGCGATGTGAACCTCCTCTTTATCAAGGCAGACCAGGAAAAGATCACCGGCCTGGCCTCCGAGATGAAAGGCATCCTCGGCAGTAAGGCCACGGTGGCTACGCCCGACTCCTTCCTGAAACTCCTGGGCAGCCTCTTTGCACTTTCGGATAAATTTACCCTGGCTGCCTCCCTGATCGCGATCATTGTTGCCGTCCTGATCGCCTTTAAGACGATGGCAGGAAATATTGCCGAGCGGGCCAGAGAAATCGGAGTTCTAAAAGCAGTGGGTTGGACCAATCGAAACGTGGTCTCTCAACTGATGTCAGAGTCGGTGGTCCAATGCTTTTTGGCAGGGATTCTGGGACTTCTGATAGCCCTTGTCGCATCGTTCGGTTTAAGTTTCATGAAAGTTAATATCCCAATCCCGTGGGAGATGAGTCCGAACCCGCACTTTCTTCCCGGAGGGGGAGATCAGATATTTAAGACCCTGCGGCTTCCTGTCCATATTCCCTGGACCTTAGCTTCGTTTGCCATCCTCCTTTCAATCATCATAGGAGGAATGACAGGCGGGCTGCTGGGTAGGCACATCTCAAAAATCAAACCATCGGAGGTTCTAAGACATGAGTAAATCAACTATTTTGTCGGGCACGGATTTAAGTAAGAAATATGGAGATCTCGAAGTAGTTAAAGGGGCTTCGCTGTCTGTGAAGGAAGGAGAATTCGTCTGCCTCGTGGGGAAATCGGGCTGTGGCAAAACAACCCTTCTTTCCCTTCTCTCAGGACTGGAAAAGCCTACCAAAGGAAAAGTGAACCTTGATGGGAGGGAGATTACCGCTTCATCCGAGGACGAGCTGGCCTTATTCCGAAGAGATAATGTCGGGTTCATTTTCCAGTCCTTCAATCTCATCCCCACCCTCTCAGCATGGGAGAACGTAGCCCTTCCTCTTTTTCCTCTAAAGATGACCAATGAAGAGCGTTGCAAGCGTGCGACGGAACTGCTCGGCAAAATGGAACTCGGGCACAGGATTGAGCACCTGCCTTCTGCCCTCTCAGGAGGGGAGAAGCAGCGGGTAGCCATTGCCCGGGCATTGATCAATAACCCAAAAATCATCTTTGCAGACGAGCCCACCGGAAACCTCGATTCGAGTACCGGTGACGCCATTATGGATATTTTGAATAAGCTGCACAAGGAAGAGGGAGTGGCTATTTTAATGGTCACCCATGAAGATGAACTTGCTAAAACGGCCAACCGGCTAATCCGAATGAAAGATGGGGAGATCATGTCATGAAAAAGATCATTTTATCTTGCCTGGTAGTCCTGGTCCTGTTTTCTATCCCTTTTACTCTCTTTGCTGCGAAAGAGGTCAAGATTGAAGTCCTCTACATGAACCATGGCCCCCTTCTACCTTCAATAGAACAAATCAAAAAGGTTTTCTCACAGTACGGGAGCAAAATCGCCGTTTCCTGGTATGACTTTGAGACCAAAGAAGGGGAACAATTCATGGCGCAAAAAGGGATCCGCCAGCATATTCCTCTGGTCATCTGGCTTGACGGCAAGTTCGCCATTCCAATAAATGGTAAAGAGATAAAGTTTGTCGGCTTCCCAACAGGTTCAGGACCCGCCTTTTTTCAAGGTAAATGGACTATGGAAAATCTCGAGCAGGCTCTTAATCAAATAACAAATAAGAAGTGAGGACATCATGAATTACAGGTATGTGCTGAAAGAACTTCGCCATCACCATAACCGCACCCTTGTAAATGTCCTGGGCATCGGGATCGGAATTGCCCTTTTTGTTTCCATTAATGCCGTTTCAACAGCTTATCATAAGGCGGTGAGCCTGCCCTTCAAGAACCTTGGCGCAGACATTGTTGTGCAGCGTCCGGAAAAACGGGCTGTTGATTCGGGCCAAGCACCCGCATCCATGCGCGGGATACGCTTGCCCTTTTCTAATCAGATTCTTCCATCCCAGGACCTTGAAAAACTCAAAGCCATCGAAGGCGTTGATTCGATGGCATCTTCACTCCTCCTCTGGGAATTTGATAGAGGCGGTTTCAGAACGATTATGGGAGTTGATCTTGCCCAACCTGTCTTGGGCCCGGTCAAGGTGAAGGATTGGCTCAAGGAAGGGCGCTTTCCCCAAAAAGAAGGTGAAGTCGTCATTGAAAAACATTACGCGAAGTTCCAGCATAAGAAAATGGGAGACACACTGGAGATCAATGGCCGCCCCTTCAGCGTCGTAGGGCTCCTGGAGATCAAGGAAGGGTCCCAGATTGCCTCGTCGAATATTTACCTGCCCCTCCAGGATGCGCAGGGTTTGCTCGGTGGAGAATTGAACGGGGTAAACCCCGTTAGAAATTCCAACTGGGCATTAAATCCCGCCATAGGCGGGACCGTAGAACAGCGTGGCATTAATTCTAACGGGGTAAATATCGTCTATCTTCGTCTGAAGAACCCCTCTCTTCTCAGCCAGGTAAAGACAAGCATTGCCAGGCAGCTCAACGGGGTTTCTGTCGCGAGCTCCGATTCATCTCTTGAGCTGATGGGAGGGGTCTCGAAGATTTCTGACCAGTTCTCTTTTATCGTGTCACTCATCGCCCTTGGAGGCGCTGTTTTCCTGATCGTCAAAGCAATGCTTTCCAACCTTATTGAACGGTCACGGGAGATTGGCATTCTGAAGGCGGTCGGCTGGACCGGGAAAGATGTTCAAAAGCAACTGATGGGTGAGGTCTTCTTGCAATCCCTTGCGGGAGGCGTCTTTGGAATTTTGATGGGATATTTTTTCTCTTATCTTCTCGGTTTCCTCTCCATCCCTGTAGCAACCTCATGGGAGTTGAATCTTTTGCCGGCTTTCGCTAAAGATACGGCAGCAGCTGCCCAAACCGTCCGGCTTCCAGTGAGCATATCCGCCGGGCTGGCTGCGCTTTCTCTGGCATTGTCCCTTGCAGCTGGCGGCCTGGCGAGTTATGCGATGGCAAAACGGACGGCCAGGATGAAGCCTGCCGAAATACTAAGGCGACTCTAATTGATATCGCATAAAGGACTCCCCCCTCACCCTTTCCCTCTCCCCTGGGGGGAGAGGGAAAGGGTGAGGGGGTTTAATGGCTCTCATGGTGATGAGGTTTGTCGATCGGTCCGCTGGCTCCGTACCCCTGTAATTCATCATACTTTTCAATCTGTTCCCGGGAAAGAACCCGCTTCATTTCCAGGTGGGCCAATAAG
>Ga0214473_10001142_pt1 | contig 35861 bp, 35 predicted proteins | sample RVTome_7_FD_203509 | JGI IMG/M metagenome (GOLD analysis project Ga0214473, IMG submission 203509) | Soil microbial communities from uranium-contaminated site in the Upper Colorado River Basin, Wyoming, United States - RVT98D197 | ecosystem: Environmental > Terrestrial > Soil > Contaminated >... | reverse complement strand
TACGCCCACCGCGAGCAAGGCGATGGTGACCACCACGTAAGGCACGGCATCGAGGGGCACGGCCATGAAAGGCAGGCTCGTTCTGATCTTTCCGACCAAGAAGCTGTTCAGCACCAGCACGACCACCGTCGCAGCCAGGGCCCCAAAGAACCCTACGGTCACCCCCTCGATGAGGAACGGCCAGCGGATGAACCAGTTCGTGGCTCCCACCAGTTTCATGATCTCCACCTCGCGCTTGCGCGCGAAGATGGAGAGGCGGATGGTATTGGAGATAAGCAAGACGGCCACCACTCCCAGCAGCGCGATGAAGATGATCATGAAGTTGCGAGCCTGAGAGGTGAAGCTGAACAGCTTGTCGGCAATGTCCTTGCCATAACTGACATCGTCGACGATGGGGTCGCCGTCGAAGCGGGCCGCTACCGCGTCGACCGCCTGGGGATCATTGAGCGCTATCTCGAAGGAGGCCGGCAGCGGATTGCCGGTGAGGCCGTCCAGGATCTCGGGATTATCCTTGAAATCCTCCCTGAGCCGGTCGAGCGCGTCTTCTTTGCTGACGAAGACCGAGCTCTTCACTTCAGACCAGCCCATGATCTCGGTCTGCATGGCCTCGATCTGCGCGGGAGTGGGCTCCGGATCAGGGTCGGTCTTCAAATAGACCGTGATCTCGACCTTCTGCTCCACTTCCTTGAGAAGGGCGTCGGTGGTGTAGACAAACACTAACACTCCACCCAGTACGACGATGGAGAGAAAGACCGTCACCAGAGCGGCGATAGTCATGAAGTAGTTGCGCCTCAGCGACCCGAAGGCCTCTTTGAGGAAGAAACTAATCTTCCCCATAGCCGCCTCGTTTCTGATCGCGCACCACTTTGCCGGCGTCGAGCGCCACTACCCGGCGGCGCATGCGGTCCACCATCTCCCGGTCGTGTGTAGCCATGAGCACGGTGGTACCGGTCTTATTGATGCGATAGAGCAGTTGCATGATGCCCATGGAGGTATCGGGATCGAGATTCCCCGTGGGCTCGTCGGCGACGAGCAGGGGAGGGTGGTTCACGAACGCCCGGGCGATGGACACCCGCTGCTGCTCCCCTCCGGAAAGCTCGTTGGGGTAGTTGCCGGCCTTATGACCCAGGCCGACCAAAGACAGGATCTCGGCCGCCTTCTTCTTGGAGGCGCCGGTAGCGTTGCCGGTTACCACGAGGGCGTACATGACGTTCTCGAACGTAGTCTTATTCGTGAGCAGCTTGAAGTCCTGAAATACGCAGCCGATGTTGCGCCGCAGATAGGGGACCTTCCACCTACGCAGCGTGGCCAAATCGCGGCCCCCGACTATGACGCGGCCCCTTTCGGGCTCGAGCTCACGTATGAGCAAACGAATGAACGTTGATTTTCCCGAGCCGGAGGGGCCTACGAGAAAGACGAACTCGCCCTTCTCGATATGGAGGCTGACCTTCTCGAGACCGACGGTGCTTGGGGGGTAGATCTTGGTTACGTCTTCAAACTTGATCACGTGCTACCTGTAACCTCCGTTCTTGGACATCTGGCTAGTATTCTGCAGGAGCCGGCAAAAGCCTCCCAGCCCGGTCGTTGCGCGCTGGGATACCTACCGGTGCCCGAGCTTGCCCGTGGACCTCTGCCACACATACTCCCGTATGAAATCGTCGATCGCGCCGTTGAGGACGGCTTCCACATTTCCCTTTTCAAGATTGGTGCGGTGATCCTTCGCCAACGTATACGGTGCGAGCACATAGGAACGGATCTGGCTCCCCCAGCCGATCTCTTTCTGCTCCCCCTTCTCCCGAGCCATCTCCTGCTCCCGCTTCTCGTATTCGAGCAGCAGCAGCTTGCTGCGCAGCATGCGCATGGCCGTCTCGCGATTCTGGATCTGCGAGCGCTCGTTCTGACATTGGACCACGGTCCGAGTGGGGATGTGCGTGATCCTGACGGCCGAATCTGTCTTGTTGACGTGCTGTCCCCCGGCCCCAGACGACCGATAGGTCTCGACCCGTAGTTCTTTCTCGTCGATGTCCAGCTCCACTTCGCCGTCGATCAGCGGGGTCACGTCCACGGATGCAAAAGACGTGTGCCGCCGGCTGGCTGAATCGAAGGGGGAGATGCGTACCAGACGGTGCACTCCCCGCTCCGCCGTGAGCAGACCGTAGGCGTTCTCACCATGCACGGTGAAGGTGGCGCTCTTGATGCCGGCTTCGTCCCCTTCGCTGGCTTCGTTCAATTCGACATTGAAGCCTCGCGTCTGCGCCCAACGCAGATACATGCGCAGGAGCATCTCGGCCCAATCCTGACTCTCGGTGCCGCCCGCCCCCGGGTGGATACTGACGATGGCGTCGCCACCGTCGAACTCTCCGGTGAACAGACGCTGCTCTTCCAAGTGCTCCACGGTCTGGCCGATCTCCGCCGCCAGCCGTCCGACCTCTTCTTCCAGCTCCTCGGGCACGTCGTCGCCGGTCGTCTCTTCGCCCGCCATGTCGAGGAGTATTTCCAGATCATCCACTTGGGAGACCAAGCGTTCATAGTCCTGCACGCGGCTGCGTAAACGGCTGTACCGAGTGCTGAGCCCCTGAGCGTGGCTCTGATCGTCCCAGAAGTCGGGGGCGCGCATCGCCTCCTCCAGGGCGGCGATGTCGCGTTTCAGAGAATCGGGGTCAAAGATAGTCCCTTGCCCAGAGGAGTTTCTCGCGGAAGACCGCCAGAAACTCTCGATACTCGGCAAGGGACGTTGTCTGTCTCTCTGTCTTCTCAGCCATTGCTCGGGAAAGTATAGCCCAGCACGGGTGACCCGTCCCCTGCGCCGGGACCGTGCCGGCCACGTGGGCAGAGCCCGGTCAGGCTCCGCAACACTTCTTGTACTTCTTGCCGCTGCCGCAAGGGCAGGGATCGTTGCGCCCCACCTTGTTGACGCTACGCGGAGCCACCACGGTTCGAGTGGCCTGTTGGGCGGCGTCATACGCCTCCGCGGAACTGTCGGCCACCATCCCAGGCCGGGTCACCGACGCCGTTCCCGCCGCCGCGAAATTCTGCGCCAGGCTGGTGTCGCCGCCCCCGGAGTAAGCCAGTTGGCGAACGGGGGCGGCCTCCTGAGGCTGCTCCTCGCGTACGATCTCGAGGTGGTAGAGGTAGCGGACAAAGTCCGATTGGATGGACTCCATCATCTCTTGGAATATCTTGAACCCCTCGTTCTTGTACTCCACCAAGGGATCGCGCTGGGCCAGAGCCCGCAGGCCTATTCCTTCGCGCAGGTAGTCCATCTCGTACAGATGTTCGCGCCACTTGGAGTCGATGGTGCGGAGCAACACCCAGCTCTCCATCTCCCTCGCGGCCGGCGCCCCGAAACGTTCCTCTCTAGCCTCGTAGACCTTAAGGGCATCTTCGACTACCAGGTCGGCCACCGCTTCGGCGTCGAGTTCAGTGGGATCGCCCAGGCTCTCGACCGTGAGGGTGGTCGGGAAGTAGGTGCGCAGCATGGTAAGCATCTCCTCCAGGTCCCACTCCTCGGAGAAGCGTGAGGTCCCGGTAAAGAGAGCGACCTCCTGGCGCAGAATGCGTTCGATGATGCCCACGACGTCCTCGCGCAGGTCGTCGCCGCCTAGGATGCGATCCCGTTGCCCGTAAATGATCTCGCGCTGCTTGTTCATGACGTCGTCGTACTCGAGCACCCGCTTCCGGATCTGGAAGTTCTGCTCCTCCACTTTCTTCTGAGCGCTCTCGACGGATCGGGAGATCAGGCTATGCTCGATAGGGGTGTCGTCATCCAACCCCAGACGGTCCATGAGGCGGTGGATGCGCTCGCCGCCGAAGATACGGAGAAGGTCGTCTTCGAGGGAAATGATGAATTGGCTGGCGCCCGGGTCACCTTGCCGGCCGGACCGGCCCCGGAGCTGGTTGTCCACCCTGCGAGCTTCGTGCCGCTCGGTTCCCAGCACGAACAGCCCCCCCGCCTCGACCACCCCTTCGCCCAACCTGATGTCGGTGCCCCGCCCGGCCATGTTGGTCGCGATAGTGACGGACCCAGGCTGACCCGCCTGAGCCACGATGCCCGCTTCCTTAGCGTGGTGCTTGGCGTTCAGGACCTCGTGCGGGATGCCCCGGCGCTTGAGCATCTCCGAGAGACGCTCGGACTTCTCTACCGAGATGGTGCCGACAAGGACCGGCTGCTTGCGCTCGTAGCAGTCGACAATGAGGTCGGCGGCCGCTTTGAACTTGGCCTTCTCGGTCTTGTAGATGAGGTCGTTGCGATCGTCGCGGATCATGGGCTCGTTCGTGGGGATAACCACCACTTCCATGATGTAGATCTCGCGGAACTCGTCGGCCTCGGTGGCAGCCGTACCGGTCATGCCGGCGATCTTCTCGTACAGACGGAAGTAGTTCTGCAGCGTGATGGTGGCCAGGGTCTGGTTCTCCTCTTTGATCTTCACACCTTCACGGGCCTCGATGGCCTGGTGGAGACCGTCGGAGTAGCGCCGTCCTTCTAGAATCCGCCCCGTGAATTCGTCGATTATCTTGACCTCGCCGTCCTGCACCAGATAGTCGACGTCACGCCGGAAGAGCGCCGCCGCCCGCAGCGCCTGCATCAGATGGTTGACCAGCTGCCCGGAGAGATCCTCGTAGATGTTGTCGATGCCCAGCTCGCGCTCCACCCGAGCCAGTCCCTTCTCGGTAATGGCCACGGTCCGTTTCTTTTCGTCGATCTCGTAGTCCTCGTCTTCGCCTTCGCCGGGTGTGAGCCGGCGGGCGATGCGGGCGAAGTCGTAGTAGGTCTTGGCCGCCCGCTCGCCGGGACCGGAGATGATGAGCGGTGTACGCGCCTCGTCGACGAGGATGGAGTCAACCTCGTCCACGATGCAATAGGAGTGGCCCCGCTGCACCTGCTGGTCGTTGCGTAACACCATGTTGTCGCGCAGGTAGTCGAAGCCGAACTCGGTGTTGGTGCCATAGGTTATATCGGCAACGTACGCCTCACGGCGCTCGGCCGCCTCCATGTTGTTCTGCAGGGCCGCCACGGATAGCCCCAGGAACTCGTACACGGGGCCCATCCAGGCAGCATCGCGACCGGCCAGGTAGTCGTTGACGGTGACCACGTGCACGCCCTGTCCCGCCAAAGCGTTGAGATAGACGGGCAGCGTAGCCACCAGGGTCTTGCCCTCGCCGGTCTTCATCTCGGCGATGGAGCCCTGGTGCAGGACTACGGCGCCCATGACCTGCACGTCGAAGGGACGCATGCCCGTGGCGCGGCGAGCCGCCTCCCGCGCCACCGCGAACGCCTCGGGCAGCAGATCGTCAAGCGTCTCGCCCTGCTCCAAGCGCCCCCTGAACTCGGGGGTCTTCGCCCGCAGGGCTTCATCGGAGAGAGCAGCTATGTCGTTATCCCAGGCCACCACCCGGGCGACGGCTTCCTCGAGCAGCCTCAGCTTCTTGCCCTCGCCGAACCGGAGGACCTTATCAACAACTTTGATCATCTACCGCGCCTCCCGATCGAGGATCCAAGAGCGGCGATCCTGGGTGGCGACAGAAGCCCCGCTGTGCACGCTCGCTCGCCCCGCGATTCCCGGCGGAAGAGGGCACAGCGGAAACCGCGGGGCGAGACCGGGGTAACCCCGGCCGGCCCTCAGGTCTGAGCTTCGATGAGCCCGTAGTTCCCGTCCCGGCGGCGATACACCACTGCCGTCTCTTGAGTCTCAGAATTGGTGAAGACATAAAAGTCGTGTCCCACGAGCTCCAATTGGAGAGCAGCCTCCTCGGGAGTCATCGGCTTGACCATGAACTGCTTGGTCTTCACGATTCGAGGGACCGGAGACTCCTCCTCGAGCACCTCTGTATCCCCCGAGGCCTCGAAGCCTTCGGAGACAAGGGCCTCCTTGTGCGCCCCCTGGGACCGGGCAACGAGCTTGCCCCGATATTTCTTCACCTGGCGCTCCAGTTTGGCAAAAACCAGGTCGATGGAGGCGTAGATGTCGGGTGACGCTTCTCGAGCTCTGATCACCGGTCCTTTGGTGAAGATCGTGGCTTCCACCACCTGGTTGTCGGGAATGCTGGGATTCTTCTCGGTCCACAGCTCTACTTCGCAGCGGGATCCATTCGCCAGGTACTTGCCCAAGCGTCCCATCTTCTCCTCGGCGTAGGCGCCGATGGCTTCGGTGAGAACGAGGTTCCTGCCTTTGACCGTAAGATTCACGCCGGTCTTGCTCCTTGATTAGTCGTGAGACCCTACCACCGGAGACCTCGGTCGCCGGGCATTTCGTCCCCTTCCGAGGGACGATGAAAGATACCATATACCTCCTTCAGTCGTGCCCCTCGGCCACGCCGGCGACCGCTCGAGAGAAGGTGAACACGTGCACCGGACGCCCGATGCCCGCGACGAGCACGGAGGACACTTCTCGCGCCGTGGCCCCGGTGGTGAACACGTCGTCCACGAGCAACAAGGCCTGGTAGCGGGAGGGCAACCCTCTGACCGCCCGCTCATCCACTGTGAACACCCCGCGCAGATTGCTTTGCCGACCGGCCTTTCCCAAGCCTTTCTGGTGCTTAGTCGCCACCCTCTTTCGGACGATACCGGCAAGGGGTAGGGGGCGAGAACCACCGGCCAAGGCCCGCGCAAGCACTTCAGCCTGGTTGTACCCTCGTTCCCGCTGGGCGGCGCGATGTGACGGGACCCAGGTGACCAGGACCTGATCCGGTGAGCCGATCGACAGCGCGTAGTCGACAAATGCCGGCCTCGCCAGGTCGGCCATCAAGCGCCCGAGGACCGGCTGGCCTCCAAACTTGAACTCGGCTACCAGTCGTCGCGCGACCCCCTGATGCCGGAACGCGCTCCGCGCGCCGGCGTAGGCCAGATGCGCGCCCATGCAATGCGAGCAGCGGCCGGCAACGAGCGGCCTTGGCCCCGGCTCTCCGCACCGGGGACAGCCGTTCTCACCCACCTCGGCGAGCGTCGCCCGGCACGAGGCGCACAGGTGGGCTTCGAAATCACCGCAGCCCACGCAGCGGGGAGGGAAGAGCACCGATAGCACCGGCTCGACCAGCGAGTCGCGCCACCAGCGGGCCACCGACGCGACACCGCCGGGCGCAGTATCCACGCCCCCGGGCTGGACCGCTCCTTCAGTCCTCATGATCCGCCGCGCCCAGTCTCTGGCCGATCAGCCCCTCCACCACCAGTGAGCCCGGAGGGACGTGCGATCCGGGCAACACCAGCCCGCGAGCGATATGCGACCCCGCCCCTAGGACGCTCCGATCGCCGATGATCACCGGACCTTCCAGAACCACGTCTTCGCCCAGTTGACATCCCCTACCGATCGCCACAGGAGGCTCGATACGCACCGACTGTGGCACCCGAGCTTCGTCGTCCACCCACACTCCTGGTCGAATCTCGGTGCCGGGAATCTCCACTTGCACTCGGCCTGCCAGCGCGTCGGCATTGCCGCGGACATACTCGCCCAGATTGCCCACATCGCTCCAATAGCCCGCCACGGTCTCAGCATGGAACGGGATCCGTTGTCGCAGGAGATCGGGAAACAGCCGGCTGCCGAAATCATCGAACTGCCCGGACGGGATGTGAGACAGGATCTCGGGCTCGAAGACGTATATCCCGCAGTTGCACAGACGCGAGCGGGCCTCTTCCCGCGCGGGCTTTTCCTGGAAACCCACCACCCGGTCATCGTCGTCGACCACCACTACCCCATAAAGGCTGGGGTCGGCCACCTCTTTCACGGCAAGCGTGGCGATCGATCCTCGGCGCCGGTGCGCCGCCACCAAGCCGGTGAGATCGATGTCTGTGAGGGCATCACCGCTCATCACCAGGAACGTGTCGCCACCCAGGAAATCGGCATTGTTCTTGACCCCACCCGCTGTGCCGAGGAGTTCGGGCTCCAAGGAGTAGGTGACTTCCATGCCCATCCAGGCCGCGCCGCCGAAATAGCCGGTGATAGCTTCCGGTAGATGGTGAAGGTTGATGACCACCTTCCTGAACCCATGACGGCCGAGCAGGCGCAGGATGTGATAGAGCGCCGGCCGGTTGACGATGGGAGCCATCGGTTTGGGCACGAGATCAGTGAGAGGACGCAGCCTGGTCCCCTTCCCGGCGGCCATGATCATGACCCTCATGCTGCCTCCTTTCCCACGACGCCGCTCAGACCGGCAGGGACCGGCCGAGGCTAGGACCGCCGTCGCCGGCCCTTGGCTTCGAATTCCCTGAGACTTTCCCCATATGGGGGGAACGCCACTCCGCGCTCGGTAATAATGGCGCTCACGTTAGCGGCCGGGGTGACATCGAAGGCCGGGTTGCGTACGCGTACGCCTACGGGCGCCCAGCGTAACCCGCCGAAACCGGTGACTTCGGAAGCATCGCGCTCCTCGATGGGAATGCCCCTCCCATCCGCCAGCGCCCGGTCGACGGTTGAGAACGGCGCGGCCACGTAGAAGGGGATGCCATGTTCCCTGGCCAGCACGGAGATGGTGTAGGTACCGATCTTGTTGGCGACATCACCGTTGGCGGTGATCCGATCGGCCCCAACGACGACATGGGTGATGAGCCCCCGGCTCATGAAATGCCCGGCCATGTTGTCGGTGATCAGCTCGACTGATATGCCCTCACGGGCCAACTCCCAAGCCGTCAGGCGGGCGCCCTGCAGTAGCGGGCGGGTCTCGTCGGCCAGCACGCGTAGTCCGGGGTTCCGGGCATGCACCGACCTGATGACCCCAAGCGCGGTGCCATATCCGGCCGTCGCCAAGGCCCCCGCGTTGCAGTGCGTCAGAATCACCGGCTGCTCCTCCTTGATGAGCCCGGCCCCATACTCGCCGATCGCCCGGCAGTAGGCCAAATCATCCTCGTAGATCTCCACCGCCCGGCGCTCCATCTCGGCAGTCGTCTCGGCCGGGGAGAGATCGGCCCTGCTCCAGATGCGCTCCATCTCTTTGAGCGCCCAGGGAAGGTTATAGGCAGTGGGCCGGGTCTCGAATAGGCCTTTGGATGCATCCTGCAGTAGCGCCCGAAAGCGGGCGGGCTCGCCGGCGCTGGCGCGTAGCGCAGCCCGGGCCGCCAGCGCCATGCCCATGCCCGCGGCCACGCCCAAGGCAGGGGCGCCGCGGATCGTCATGGTGCAGATGGCGTCCGCCACCTCTTCCCAGGTCTGGCAGCGCACGTATACCTCTTCAAGCGGCAACCGGCGCTGGTCGATCATGACCACCACGCCGTCGTGCCACTCCACCGTGCGGATGCTGTCCGCATGCGCAATCTTCGCCGGCGCCACGGCGCCGTCGCCCGGAGCGCGCTCGCTCGCTCCCAGAGGCACCACAGCGCCTACGTCCCCATGTTCCAGCTGGCCAGGTACTCCACCTGCTCGGGGGTGAGCGCGTCGATGCCGGCCCCCAAAGAATCGAGCTTGAGCCGGGCGATCTCCACGTCGATGCCGGCCGGGACGTCGTACACCCGTTTTTCGAGTTTGTCGGCATTCTTGACTATGTATTCCGCAGACAACGCCTGATTGGCGAAGCTCATGTCCATGACACTGGAGGGGTGCCCTTCCGCCGCGGCCAGGTTGATGAGCCGTCCCTCACCCAACAGATACACATTCCTGCCGTTAGGTAGGGTGAACTCCTCCACGTACTCCCGCACCTGGCGGCGGGCCACAGACAGAGCCTCGAGAGCGAGGATGTCGATCTCCACGTTGAAGTGGCCGGTGTTGGCCACGATAGCCCCGTCCTTCATGACCTCGAAGTGTTCCTTGCGAACCACATGGATGTCGCCGGTGGCGGTGACGAAGATGTCACCGATGGCAGCGGCTTCGGCCATAGGCATGACCCGGAACCCGTCCATGATCGCTTCCAGCGCACGCAACGGATCGACCTCGAGCACCACTACGTCGGCTCCGTGTCCTTTCGCGCGCATGGCCACACCCCGGCCGCACCAGCCATAGCCGGCCACCACCACGATCTTCCCGGCGATCAGACGGTTCGTGGCCCGGATGATGCCGTCGAGGGTGGACTGCCCGGTGCCGTAGCGGTTATCGAACATGTGTTTGGTCATGGCCTCGTTCACGGCCACTATGGGGTAACGGAGCACGCCTTCCTTCTCCATGGACTTGAGGCGGATGACCCCCGTGGTGGTCTCTTCGGTTCCCCCGATCACCCCTGCCGCGGCGTCGGCCCGCTCGGTGTGCAGTAGGCCCACCACGTCGGCACCGTCGTCCATGGTGATCTGGGGACGGAAGTTGATCACGTTCTGGATATGCCTATAGTAGGTGTCGCGGTCCTCGCCCTTGATGGCGAAGGTCGATATCCCAAACTCCACCACAAGCGCAGCCGCCACGTCATCCTGAGTGGACAGTGGGTTTGACGCGCAGAGCGCCAACTCGGCCCCCCCCGCGGCCAGGGTCCGCATGAGGCTGGCGGTCTCGCTGGTCACATGCAGGCAGGCGCCTATGCGTACGCCTTTGAGCGGCCTCTCTTTCGCGAAGCGCTCGCGGATGAGGGCGAGTACCGGCATCTCCTTTTCCGCCCACTCGATCCGCAGCACCCCGGACCCCGCCAGGCTCTTGTCCTTCACGTCATGATCGACCACCGTGCATCTCCTTCTTATATAACATCCAGCGTCACCACAGCCGCCGCCACCCGCAGACCCAGGTGGGCCGCCACGATGGCCACCGGCACCAACTCCGAACTTATCGCTGCGCAGCCTTGAGTACTCGCCATGTCTGCTTCAAATCCAGTCGGTCCGGCATCATCCAGCACTCCGGCCACCTCTCCCGAGAGCACTATCATACCCTCGCCCGGCTGTGCGTGGCTCAAAACGACCTCAGGCGCGTAGACCCCGGTCATGCTTGGGAAACGCGGACCCAATCGATCGTCGTTGGGCCCGATGAGAGGCGAGCGCCAGGTAAGGTTGACGTGATCGGTCACCGCTACCAATCTGACCGCACCCGGAGACGCATCCCCGCTCCCCACGCCGGCACCCCGACAGATGTGGCCTACGATACCATCCCGGTCTCGCACTTCGCCCCACCCCGCCTTGGCATGCTTATCTGGGTCACCACCCAGCATGGCCCTTCTCAGCAGATGCACTTCTGCCGCGCTCAGGCGGCGGGATAGATCGCCCACGCCCTCCTCGCGGAGGGATACAACTGTGCCCTCGGGGCCGGCCAAGCGCTGGGCCAATACCGCCACCACTCCGTCGGAGCGCAGGTCTACACGCGGACCGACGAGCACTCTCACCGGCTGGGGATGGAGAACATCGACTGCGCCACCGCCAGCATCTCCTCCTCGCTGAGGAGGTAGGAGAGGGTGTTCGACACCCAGTACAGCACGCCGTCGGCCTTCCACCAGACACGATCGACCTTCTGATTGGTACCGACAATTGTGAACGTGGTGCCGTCGTGCTTGACTTCCCGGCCCTTGCCCGCGGCCGGGGCATCGAGCCAGTTGGTCTCCGTGATGCCCATGTATTGGTCGGTGTTCTTCCCTGCCTCCTTGAGGCGGTATAGCATCTTGAACGCGGGCTTCGTGTCCCCGCCGACCGTGATGTCGTAGGTGGCTCCGGTGGGCGGCATGCGCTCGACGAATCCGTAGCCGGCGGGGAGATAGGCCGGCGCCTGAACCGGGAAAGGGACCGTCTGGGCTATCGTCTTCCAGCCACCGGCGCTGGGTATGGTGTCCGGGCTCGGTGGGAGAGCGAAGTTCGGCGGCAGTTGGAAATCATCCCCCAGCATCACTGTGATGCGCCGGACGGAGCTGCTCACGCTCACAGACTCGGCGCCCACCACTCTAGCCACCTGACGAGCTTTGGCGGACGTGCCCGAGGGATACTTCACCGAACTGGACTTCTGAACAGTCTGGGCGGCATTGCCCACCGTGTAGACGGCCGCGCCCAGACTGCGCAGCCACTCGCCGGCGGCCGCCGCCTCCCCCGCGCGACCGTTCGCATTGAGCACGTCCACATCGACATCGCTCAGATCGACGGAGGCGACGGAGGTGCTTGTGGACATAGAACTGGAGCTTTCGGCGGCCGTGCTGGTCGCCGCGCCGGTAGCCGCGGCGCCGGCGCCCGGAATCGTGAGGAAATCGCGCACCGCATCCGCGATGCCCGCGTCGTCGGCGAGCACATAGGAGATGCCGCCGATCGTGTCGGTGGCTCCGATGAGGCTGACCTGCCGGATGCGCTGGCCATCGAGCCGTATGCCCCAGTACGCCAGTTTGAGTATGTCGTTCGTTCCCAGATCAGTGGCGACGTTCTTAAACAAAGCCGAGACCAGCCTGGGTAACTTGAAGGGTAGATCCCAGCTCATGGCCTGTTCGCGCAGAGCGGTCAAGAATCGCTGCTGCCGCACCATCCGCCCGAAGTCCATGTTGAGGTCGTGTCGGAAGCGCACGTAGTCGAGGGCATCGGCGCCGTCGAGCAACTGGTAGCCCGGAGCCAGCTTGATCAGCTCCCACTCGGGGTTGTCGTTGTAGTAGCGTCGGTCGACGTCCAAGTAGACTCCACCTAAGGAGTTGGTGATGTCCCGGAAGGCGTTGAAGTCGACTTCCATGTAGTGGTTGATGTCGACCCCGGTCAGTTGCTCGACCGTCTTGATGGTGAGCGCCCCGCCACCCAAGGCAAAAGCGGCGTTGATCTTCTGCAGCCCGTATCCGGGCACTTCCACGCGTAGGTCGCGCGGGAGCGACAGAACCGATAGGTAGTTCCGGTCGGGGTCGATGTGCACCAGGATAATGGTGTCGGAGCGCCCATACTGCTCGGTCCCGTCCTCCCGATTGTCTGATCCCAACACGAGCAGGTTCATCGCCGAGGGGGAGCCGGGAGTGTCGGGAGCAGCGGGCACTGAGACGATCGTGCTAGCGGGCTTCTCTGTCAGCACCTGCTTGATTTCCGGCGCCACGCGCTCGTTAGCCCCGGCCACCTGGCTCCGGAACCACAGGTACGATCCTCCGCCCCCGGCCAGCAGTAGCACGAACAAGCCAACCAACGTCCAAAGGACAACGCGCTTCCACCTAACCTTGGGCCGGCCCTCCACTGGGTACACGGTATACGGTTTTTCGGTCACTGCGCGGCTCCGCTCGGCACTACTATCATCGACTCGGCCACCTTCAGGAGTTCTTTCTTGCTTAAGTAGAACGACAGAGTGTTCGAGACCCAGTACAGGACGTCACCCTGCTTCCACCAGAGGTGGTCGATCCTCTGATTGGTTCCCACGAAGGTGTAGGTGATCCCGTTGCTCTTGACCTCTTGGCCCTGACTTGCAGCAGGGGCATCCAGCCAACTGGTTTCCGTGACACCCAGGTACTGATCGGTGGCCTCGCCCTCACGGGTCAGTCGGTAGACGACCTTGATCCCTAGCTTGCCCTTGTCCCCTTTGACTATCTCATAGGGGGGTCCTTGCCCTCGGAAGGGCACACTGTCTGCGTAGGCGTATCCCGGAGGAAGGTAACCCGGAGCCATGACCTGGAAGGCAGAGGAAGCGGCCATGAGCTTCCACAGGTGGCTGTCGGCAATCAGCTCCGGATCAGTGATCGGCGGGGTGGAGACGGCGATGGAGGTAGTGCTGGCCGCCGTGGTGGAACTCGAGCCTGTCCTGGTACCCGGCGGTGTTCGTAGTTGATCGACGGCCTCCTTGACAGCACCTTCGGCCGGGATCACATAAGAGACGTCGTCGATCGTCTGTATATCGCCCACGATGCTCAGTTGGCGGATACGGTCTCCGCTCAGCTTTATTCCCCAGTTGGCGAGCCTGAGAATATCGGTGGTCCCCAGGGTGGTCTCGAGGTTGTTGAAGATGGCGCGTATCAGCCCCGGCAGCTTGGTGATCAAGCTCCAGCCCATGGCCTGCTCGCGCGCGGCAGTGAGGAACCGCTGCTGCCGGTCCATCCGCCCGAAGTCCATGTTGAGGTCGTACCTGTAGCGCACATAGTCCAGAGCATTTGCGCCGTCGAGGAGCTGGTAGCCCGGCGATAGCTTGATGTTCTCGTAGTCGATCCCGTCGTAGTAGTAGCGTTTGTCGACGTCCACGTAGACCCCGCCCAGCTCGTCGGTGATGTCCTTGAAGGCGTTGAAATCGACCGCGACGTAGTCCTTAAAGTCCACGCCGGTCAGCTGTTTAACGGTCCTGACCGTCAGCTCCAGACCCCCGTTGGCGTAGGCCCAGTTCAGCTTCTGGGTACCGTGCCCCGGCACCTGGACGCGAAGGTCGCGAGGAATAGAGAGGATGGAGAGGTAGTTCTGGTCCGGATCGATATGGACGAGCATTACCGTGTCTGAGCGCGTCTCTTCGCCCGCGTTCGTGGGCCGCTTGTCGGAGCCGATAACTAGGATGTCCCTTCCGGTCGGCGATGGGATTGCTCCTGCAGGATCTGTCAAAGCGCTGATGACGGTCTTGTCGTTGGTGTGCTCGACCAGGCTATTCAGCCACAGGTACGAACCTCCGGCAATGCCCGCTATGACCACCATCAGCCCCACTATGGACCAAAGGAGTACGCGGCGCAGCCGGCGCTTGCGCAATCGCTCGACCGTGTAGACGGTGTAGGGTTTTTCTTTCGTCGGTCTGCTCCGCTCGCGAGTGGACAAGAGATTCTAGCGCGGACCCCGCCCGGGGGCCAAAGTCAGAGCGACGAGCAGGGGCCGGAGCCCACGCCCACTCTCTCCACATCGGCGCCCAAAGCCTGGAGCTTCTGCTCGAATTGCTCGTACCCCCGGTCGATGTGATAGACCTCCCGCAACTCGGTGCATCCCTCAGCCGCCAGTCCGGCGATGGCCAGCGCCGCCCCGGCTCGCAAGTCGGGACAGCGCACGATGGCCCCGGTAAGCGACCGCCCCCCGGAGACGACGGCGTGATTGCCGTCGACCCGTATCTCGGCGCCCAGCCGGATAAGCTCGTCCACGAAGCCAAAGCGATTCTCGAAGACGTTCTCGGTCACCACCGAGACCCCTTTGGCGATGGACAGCAACACCATCATCTGCGCCTGCAGATCGGTCGCGAAACCCGGGTAGGGAAGAGTGGCGACATCCACCCCCCCGTATGAGCGCGGGTCGCCGCTCGCCTTGATGCTCCGAGTATTCTCCTGCACCTGTACTCCGACCGAACGGAGCTTGAATAGGAAGAGCTCGAGCACGTGCGGGCTGATGCCGGTCACCTCCACGTCCCCGCCTGTGACGGCTCCGGCGATGAGGAAGGTTCCTGCCTCGATGCGGTCCCCCAGGACGGTGTGTTCGGCCGGATGCATCTCAGAAACACCGTTGATGCGCAACGTAGAACTGCCGGCACCCTCGATGTCGGCACCCATGCTTACCAGGAATTTGCACAGATCGACGATCTCGGGCTCCCGCGCGGCATTCTCCAGGGTAGTGGTTCCTTCGGCTAGTACGGCAGCCATGAGGAGGTTCTCTGTGGCGCCCACGCTCGGGTAGTCGAGGAACATGTTTATGGCGCGAAGCCGGTCGGCCGCCACCTCCACAAAACCGTGGTCCGATCGTATCGTGCCGCCCATGTCGGCCAGACCGCGCAGGTGGATATCGATCTTGCGCGGGCCGAGATTGCACCCTCCCGGCATGGCCACCCTCGCCCGCCCGAACCGAGCCACCAGCGGACCCATGATCTGGATAGAGGCGCGCATGCGTTGCACCAATTCGTACGGAGCCACATGGGATTGCACCTCGGCGGTATCCACCGTCATCGTGCCGTCGGCGAACTCCACCACCGCGCCGAGGTGCTCAAGCACCTCTTGCATGGTTCGGACGTCTTGGATATCGGGGACGTTACGGAGTACGCTGGCGCCCGGCGCCAACAGTGATGCGACCATGAGCTTGAGAGCCGAGTTCTTGGCCCCCGAGACCGCTACCGCGCCCGACAGCCGGCGGCCGCCGCGAACGATAAGACGCGGCTGTCCGGCTACCACCGCCACGTATCAGGCCATTTCGGCGACTTTGAGACGATTGCGGGCACGTCGCAAGGCCAGCTGCTCCCTATAGGGATCCACTTCCTCGCCCTCGGGCGTAGTGCCCTGGCGATGCATTTCCAGGCGTCCAAGGGCACGCTCGATGGCTTTCTCGGCACGCGGAACGTCGATCTTGGCAGCCTGTTCGGCCGAGTCGGCCAAGACGATCACCTTGTTGAACTGCACTTTGGCAAAACCTTCGGAAACGGCGAAGATCAGCCACTCTCCTTGAGCGGAGAGAGCCCGCAGCCGTCCGATGCTGAGTTGCGCGACCAACGGGGCGTGCCGCGGTAGAACGCCTATTTCGCCGGTGACCGCGGGGAGTACGACCATCTCCGCGTCGCCCTCGAAAACAAGGCCGGCCGGAGCAACCAGCTCCAACCTCAAATAGGGGCTTTGCTCCTGGCCCGCCATCCCCCCCACCTAGGCAGTGACGGCGGCCTCGGCCACCTCGGCTTTGCCGGTCGCTCCCGCCTCTGCGGCGTGGCCGGCGCGCGCGGCGGCGACCACGTCATCGATGCCACCTTGCATACGGAAGGCCTGTTCGGGCAGATCGTCGTGTTGACCCTCGAGGATCTCCTTGAAGCTGCGAACCGTTTCCTTGAGGGGCACGAACTTACCGGGGATGCCGGTGAACTGCTCGGCCACGAAGAAGGGCTGGGACAAGAACTGCTGGATCTTCCGGGCACGGCGGACTGTCACCTTGTCTTCATCCGACAGCTCGTCCATGCCCAGGATGGCGATGATGTCACGGAGGTCTTTGTAACGTTGCAGGATCTCCTGAACCCGGGTGGCCACCTCGTAGTGCTCGTCACCAACCACCTGGCGGTCCAGGGCCCGGCTGGTCGAATCGAGCGGATCCACGGCCGGGTATATGCCCATCTCGGAGATGGCCCGGCTGAGCACCGTGGTGGCGTCGAGGTGAGCGAAGGTACCCGCCGGCGCTGGGTCGGTGAGGTCGTCGGCCGGCACGTAGATAGCCTGGACCGAGGTCACCGATCCGCGCCTCGTAGACGTGATGCGCTCCTGCAGCTCACCCATCTCGGAGGCCAGGGTGGGCTGGTAGCCCACGGCCGAAGGCATACGCCCCAGCAAAGCCGATACCTCGGAGCCCGCCTGGACGAAACGGAAGATGTTGTCGATGAACAGGAGCACGTCCTGCCCCATGACGTCGCGGAAGTACTCAGCCATGGTCAGCGCGGAAAGACCCACGCGCAGGCGAGCGCCGGGGGGCTCGTTCATCTGTCCGAAGACCATAGCCGTCTTGTTGATGACGCCCGACTCGCTCATCTCCAGGTAGAGGTCGTTGCCCTCGCGCGTACGCTCGCCCACCCCGCCGAAAACCGAAATACCGCCGTGGTGGGTGGCGATGCCGTGGATGAGTTCCAGGATGACCACGGTCTTGCCTACGCCGGCGCCCCCGAAGAGACCGACCTTGCCCCCTTTGACGTACGGCGCCAACAGATCGATGACTTTGATGCCGGTCTCCAAGACCTCAGTAGTGGGCTCCAGATCTTCGAACACCGGGGCTGGGCGATGAATGGGCCACCGCTCCAAACCTGCCGGAAGCGCGTCGCCCTCATCGATGGGAGCGCCCAGAAGGTTGAACAACCGGCCCAAGGTGGCCTGGCCGACAGGAACCGTGATGAACTCCCCCGTGTCGACCACTTCCATGCCCCGGGCTAGGCCGTCGGTGGAATCCATGGCCACCGCCCGCACCTTGTTGTCACCCAAGTGCTGTTGCACCTCGGCGACGAGGTGAATGCGACCTGACGGCGTCTCGACGTCTATCTCCAGAGCGTTGTAGATGGCCGGTAACAGTTCGGCGAACTCCACATCGAGCACCGGCCCGATAACCGCCACGATCTTGCCTTTGTTCATCGCCTTCGGTGTCCTCCTTCTATCCGGACAGAGCGTCGGCGCCTGCCACCACTTCCAGGATCTCCTGGGTGATGGACGCCTGCCGCACCCGGTTCATGGCCAGGGTCAAATCGTCGATCATCTCGGTAGCCGCATCAGAAGCGTTGCGCATAGCCGTCATCCGGGCCCCATGCTCGCTGGCCATACCCTCCAGGATCGCCCGGTAGATGGTGATCTCCAGATACGAGGGAAGGAGATCCGCCAGAATGGTCTCCGCCGACGGCTCGAACAGGAAGTCCATGTACTCGCCCGCTTCGGGGGGAGTGTAGAGACTGGTGAGCTCTTCCTGGATGGGCAGTATCACCTGATCGGTGACGTACTGCTCCATCGGGCTCTTGAAGCGGTTGAAGACCAGATGCACCCGATCGACCTTCCCAGTCGTATAGCTGTCCATCACCCTGTAGGCGATGGCCTGGGCATCCAAGAACGCTGACGTGTCCGTGATGTCGGAGTAGGTCGCCGCCGGCTTGTACCCTTGGAAACGAATGGTGCCGATGCCCTTCCTACCAACCACGACGAGGGCGGTATCGACACTTTCGGCCTTATACGCTTTGACCCGGTCGAGTGCCCGGCGCACGATATTGGAATTGAACGCTCCGCACATTCCTCGGTCGGCGGTAAGAGCGATCACCGCGACTCGCCTCACCGAAGCGTGCTCCTTGAGCAGGGGATAGGTGGTGACGTCCACCTGCAGGTAGCGCACCAACTGGCCTATGAATTCGAGCATGTTGAGAGCGTAGGGCCGAGTGGCTTCGATGCGCTGCTGGGCGCGCCGCAGGCGCGCCGCGGCCACCATCTCCATAGCCTTGGTGATCTTCCTAGTGTTCTGAACCGAGAGGATCCGGCGCCGTATGTCTCGCTGGGATGCCATGGGGCCCTAGAGGGTCACCCCGTCTACCGACCAGTTCTCTTTGAAAGCCCCGATAGCGCTGCGCAGCTTTGCCTCGGTCTCCGGGCTCAGATCCTTGCTCGCGACGATTTCGGCTCCGATCCCGGCGTGTTCCCTGATCAGGTAGTCGCGCAGTAGACCGTTGAAGCGCGAGACCTGAGCCACCGGTATGTCGTCGGCGAATCCCTGGGTGGCAGAGTAGATGATCATCACCTGATCCTCCACTGGCCAAGGCACGAATTGAGGCTGGTTGAGGGAGGCCACGAGTCTTTCGCCGCGGGCCAGGCTCCTCTGCGTTTCCTGGTCGAGCTCGGACCCGAACTTGGCAAACGCCTCCAACTCCCGAAACTGGGAAAGGTCGAGGCGCAGTGTCCCGGCCACCTTCTTCATGGCCTTGATCTGGGCATTGCCGCCCACCCGCGATACCGAGATGCCCACGTTGATAGCCGGTCGGATACCGGAGTAGAACAGGTCGCTTTCCAGGAAAATCTGCCCGTCGGTGATGGAGATCACATTGGTGGGGATATAGGCCGATACGTCGCCGGCCTGGGTTTCAATGACCGGCAGGGCCGTCAGCGAACCGCCGCCCTCCCTGTCGTTGAGCTTACAGGCTCGCTCGAGCAGGCGGCTGTGCAGGTAGAAGATGTCACCCGGGAAGGCTTCGCGACCCGGAGGACGGCGCAGAAGGAGCGACATCTGCCGGTAGGAGTCGGCGTGTTTGGTCAAGTCGTCGTAGATGCAGAGCGCGTGCCGGCCCGAGTAGGTGAAGTACTCCCCCATAGCCGCACCGGCATACGGCGCAATGTAGCGCATCGGCGCAGACGTCGAGGCGGGCGCCATGATCACGATGGTGTAGTCCATGGCTCCGTGTTCTTCAAGCCGACCCACCAAGCCGGCCACAGTGGAGGCCTTCTGCCCTATGGCCACGTAGATGCACACCACGTTCTGGCCCTTTTGATTGATGATGGTGTCCAGGGCGATGGCGGTCTTGCCCGTGCCCCGGTCGCCAATGATCAGCTCGCGCTGCCCCCGTCCGATAGGGATCATGGAGTCGATGGCTTTGATGCCGGTTTGCAGGGGTTCCTTAACCGGCTGTCTGCGGATGACGCCCGGCGCCTTGAATTCCACCGGCCGGAACTCCTTGGTCTCGATGGGCCCCTTGTCGTCCAGCGGGACCCCCAAGGGATTGACCACCCGGCCGATCAGGGCTTCGCCTACCGGTACCTGGATGACCTTGCCCGTGCGTTTGACCTGGTCGCCTTCTTTGATGAGCGTGTCTTCGCCCATGAGCACGGCACCGATGCTGTCCTCTTCGAGGTTGAGCACCAACCCCATGACACCGTGAGGCAGTTCGAGCATCTCCGAAGCCACCGCGTTCTCCAGCCCCTGGATGCGCGCCACTCCATCGCCGACCTGCACGACGGTGCCCACTTCCTGGATGTCGACTCCCGCCTCGTAACGCTGGATGCGGGACTTAAGGACGCTGGTAATCTCCTCAGGACGCAGCTTCAACTGAACCCTCCAAGCTAGCCATAGGGCTGATCAACAATTCGCGGAGTCGCTCCAGCCGGTGACGCACGGTGGCATCGGCGACCCGGTCGCCGATGCGCAGTCGGAGCCCACCCAGGATCTCCTTGTCCACCGTCAAGGTCATCTCGACGGTCTTCTTCAATGAAGACTCGATCTTGGCCCGCAGCGCGTGCTCGAGCGGCACGGGGAGCGGCAGGGCCGTCACCACCTCTACGCGGACGAGTCCTTGCGCCTTTTCTACCAAGCCGACGAGCGCCTGATAAGCGTCGCTCAGCTCGGACTCCCGGCTCTTGTCCACCAGCAGGCGCAGAAAATTCCGCACCAACTCGTCTCCGCCCTCGGTGATCTCGAGCAGCGCCTCTTTCTTGCGGGCATCGGAGATCTCCTCGGCCACGAGGAACTGCCGAAGCTCGCCGGACGACTCAACGGCCTCGACGAACTCGCCCAGATCCCGGCGCACCTGCTCCACCCGGCCCTCTTCTTCCGCGGCCTGGTAGAGCGCGGTCGCATACACTCGTGCGATCTTGCCTACGCTCACGTCTCGCCTCTAGTTCCCGCTGACCTTATGCAGGTCGATCTCGTTGATGGCCGCCTGTATCAGGCGCAGCTGATCCTCGTCGGTTAGGCTCGTGCGGGCCACCTTCTCGGTGGCGGCAAGGGTGAGATCGGCCACTTCCTCTCGGATCTTCTGCAGGGCCTGGTTGGTGTCGCGCTCGATCTGCTGCCGCGCCTTAGCCAAGGTGGCCTCGGCCTGCACTCTCGCTTCTTCCAGGACCTCCGCTCTTGTGGACTCGCCCGCTTTGCGCGCTCGGTCGAGGATGCTCTCCGCCTCGTGGCGGGCCTCGGCCAGCTGCTGTTTGTAGTTAGCCAGCAGATCCTGAGCCTCGTCGCGCAGCTTCTCCGCGTCGTGGATGGACTGGTGGATCTCGTCCTGCCGCTGCTGCTGCAGCCGGATGAGCGGATTAAAGGCGAACTTGTACAGAAGCGCGACCAGAATCAGGAACGTGATCGCGGACCAGATGAAGAGCCCAGGGCTGATCTCGAATATCTTCATATCTAACCTATGAATCCCCTAGTGGAATCGGGACGCCGTCAGATCGCCGGCCGCCTTTCCTGTCAGGCCACGAACACCAGGATGATGGCGATGACGAATGCGTACAGGGCCAGGGCCTCGGTCATGCCGGCCCCGATGATCATGGCCGTCCGGATGTCCCCGGAGGCCTCGGGCTGGCGGGCTATTCCCTCGCAGGCCCCCTTGGTGAGCAGACCGATGCCAACCCCGGGCCCGATGGTGGCGACACCCAGCCCGATACCCGCGGCAAGCAACTTTGCAGCCTCAGCATCCATTACAACCTCCTTGGTTTGACGAGGTCCGGATAGACCTAGTGTCCTGCATAGATGGCACTTTCGATGTACACGGTGGAGAGCAGAGAGAAGATGTAGGCCTGGAGAAACGCCACGAAGATCTCGAACGCCATCATGACTACGATGAAGAGCGCAGCGGGGACGATCACGATGGCCGAAGCGAATTGGAGGATCAACCCCGCCATCACCAGGATGACCAGGTGCCCGGCGATGGTATTGCCGAAAAGCCGGACCGAGAGCGAGAGCGGACGGAAGAGCTCTCCCACGAGATGCACGATAAAGAATATCCCGTTCAGCGGTACAGCCAATGCCTTGGGGATGCCCGGGGGCAGCAACCATGACCGCACGTACCCGCGGGCCCCGTGGTTCTTGACCCCCTGGAACTGGGTCACGATGAAGACCACCACGGCTATGCCGAACGTTACGTTGATGTTGGTCGTCGGCGTGTAGGGCTTCAACAGTTCCGGCTTGGGGATCAGCCCGATCAAGTTGGTGGTCAAGACGAAAACGAAGATGGTGAGGATCAGATAGTAGAACTTCTTCCCCTTTTCTCCGATCTGCCCCGTCAGATGCCCCCGCCCGAACCCGAGGAGGATCTCCGCGAACGTCTGCATCGCGCCGGGTTCCTTGCGGAGCCTCCTGCTGACGATGAAGAAGAACAAGAAAACGACCGCAGCGCCGAACCAGAGATAGATGACGGCGTTGGTGATGGAGAAGTCGATAGGCCCGAGCTTGGGTATAGAGATCACGTTCTGGACGTTCAGCTCGTGAAGAGCCTCGACGACCTTGCTGGAACCCGCCTCACCCGCCAACGACGCCTCCCTCGGGTCCCGTTCCGCGCGCCGCTTTGTCGCGCTTGGCTCTCGCGATGTAGCGCTGAATGCTTACCGCGCTCAGGATCGTGTATAGAACGACGAAAGCCACAGCGAGCGCGACGATGTTGAGCTTGGTGAGAAGGGCGAGCAGTACGAGGACCACGGCGAACACCGCCAGCCGCACCACGAACCCCGCCGCCGTGAAGACGGTGGCAAGGGTCGCCGGGCGCCTGCTGACGAACAGCTGGAAGCGCATGAAGACCACCTGGTATGCGACGGCCATACCAAGACCTATGGCCACAGATATCGGCGTCGAGCCCAGAGCACCCTCCCAATCAACACCCGACCAGCATGCTTCGCCCAGCTACGTGGAGCTTCCGTCCGACTTTCCGCCCCCACCTCCCGGCTTCTTCCGGTCGCGGACGCCCGAAGAGTCGGCGAACATGACGACCACCAAGTAGGTAAACCCCAGGACGAAACCGACGAAAACCCCAGCCACCATGAGCCAGGGCCTGGTATGCAACCACCGGTCCAGCACATAGCCCAAGCCGGTGAAGACTAGGACCAGCGCTACAAGGGTGAATCCAAGACTCCCCGCCTGCGCCAGATCCCGCTGCAGATCCTTGCTCATGCGTGCAACGCTGGCATTATAGACGGCGACCTCCCCGACCGCAAGAGACTTTCGCGGTTCAATCCATCTGCACCAGCCGCGTCCCCGCCTCTTCGAACACCTCCATGGCCAGACCGTCGGGGTACGCTCCGGCGAAATAGACGGCGACCACGTCTGCGTTCACCAACATCTTGGCGCATACCACGCATGGCTGGTGAGTACAGTAGATCTCGGCGCCTCGGATCGCGACGCCATGGTACGCGGCTTGGACGATGGCGTTCTGCTCGGCGTGCAGGCCCCGACACAGCTCGTGGCGCTCGCCCGAGGGAACCCCCAACTCAGCCCGCAGGCAACCGCGCTCTTCGCAGTGACGCAGTCCCCGTGGAACCCCGTTGTAGCCGGTGGCGAGGATCTGGCGATTCTTCACCAGGACCGCGCCCACCTGCCGGCGCAAACAACTGGACCGGGTGGACACAACCCGGGCGATCTCCATGAAGTAGTCCTCCCAAGCTGGGCGGGCGAGTCGCTCTGGTATGTCTCCCAGGCCGGGCATCAGACCCCAAGAGTGCCGTATAGCGGGAACGCGGCGGTCAATTCGCGGCTGCGATCAAGCAGACGGTCGAGGTTCGCCTCGGTGGGCTCCGCCGTCAGCGTGTCCACGATGATCCGCGCCACTTGGCGCATTTCGCCAGGGCCGAAACCTCGGGTGGTCATCGCCGGCGTGCCTAACCGGACTCCCGAGGTGATCGTGGGCGGCCGCTCGTCATAAGGGACGCTATTCTTGTTGGCGGTGATCCCCACCCGGTCGAGCAGTTCCTGGGCGCGCTTGCCGGTCATTCCGGTGCCGCTAAAGTCGACCAGCATGAGATGGTTGTCGGTGCCGCCGGAAACCAGCTTGAGCCCACCCTCCAGGAGCGCCTCGGCCAGCGCGGCGGCATTCTCCACCGTGCGCCGCTGCCTGGCCTTGAACTCATCCGTCATGGCCAGCAAGAAACATACGGCCTTTCCGGCGATGACGTGCTCCAGCGGACCGCCCTGCAGGCCTGGGAAGACCGCGTGGTCGAGCCTAGCGGCGTCCTTGGCCCGGCAGAAACAGGCACCCCCCCGGGGGCCGGCCAACGTCTTGTGCGTAGTGGTCGTCACCCAATCGCTGTAGGGGAAGGGCGATTGATGGACTCCGCCGGCGACCAGTCCGGCGATGTGGGCCATATCCGCCATGAATTCCGCGCCCACCTCGTCGGCGATCGCGCGAAAGGCGGCGAAGTCGAGAGCGCGCGGGTAGGCGCTCGCTCCGGCAACGATGAGCTTCGGCCGATCCTTCAGGGCTTGCGCGCGCACCTCGTCGAAATCGATCCGCCCCGTACCGCGGCCCACCCCGTAGTGGGAGAAGGTGTATCCCCGCCCGGAGAAATTGACCGCGTGCCCGTGGGTGATATGCCCGCCGTGTGCCAGGCTCATGGCCAGCACCCGGTCTCCAGACTCGAGCGCAGCCCAATACACGGATTGGTTGGCCGTGGAACCCGAGTGCGGCTGCACGTTTGCATGCTCCGCCCCGTAGAGCGCCTTCGCCCTCTCGATAGCCAAAGCCTCTATGTCGTCCACCACCTCGCAGCCGCCGTAGTAGCGCCTGCCCGGGTATCCCTCGGCGTACTTGTTGGTGAGTATGCTCCCCACGGCTTCGAGCACGGGAATGGGCGTGAAGTTCTCAGAGGCGATGAGTTCGATATTGCGCTGCTGCCGGCACAATTCCTGTTCTATCAGAGTGCCGATGGCGGGATCGACCTGCTCCAGAGGCAGATCTGCATAGCTCGCCTGACGGGAAACGGTGCTCAATTCCGGTGGCCTCCTACGTACCTTCCTGCGCGACGGCCTTTGCCGTCCCGCTCACTCTCTCGTCAAACCCTTGTATCCGCCCCGCATCATCTCGAGTCGCTGCGCGTGACGCCCGCCCTCGAATCCCTCAGCGAGCCAGGCGCTCAGCACCTCGACGGCCGCTCCCGCTCCGAGCACGCGGGCACCAAGACAGAGCACGTTTGCGTCGGTGTGACGCCGGGCCATGCGCGCAGAGAAGCAGTCGCTGAGCGAGACGGCCCGGATGCCCGGATACCTGCTCGCCGCCACCGCCATGCCCAGCCCGGTACCGCACACCAAGACGCCCATGTCCAACTCACCAGCGCCGACAGCCTGGGCGACTTTGTTCGCGTACGCGGTGAAGTCGGTACGCTCGGCGCTGTCGGTCCCCATGTCGATCACTTCATGCCCGGCGGCGACCAGTTCCGCCATCAAAACGGCCTTGAGATCGAACCCGGCGTGATCACATCCGAACCCATAACGCATGTTTCGCCCTCCTCGAGAAGCAGGGCGCAAGCATACCAGATGGGGATGGCGGTCCCGGACGATGGAGTCGCCCGGGACGCGGGCGACGCGGGCTCCAGACTTTCCGTCGCCGGGCCTAGAAGAGGGCAGTGATCCGCTCCAGTATCTGCCGTCCCCCAACTGCTCCCGCCCTGATGATGACGGGCGCACCTCCTCCCGAAAGAGGGCGAAGATCGACCACGGTCGAGGCGGAAACGGACCCGCCGCTGAGGCCGTTGCCGGGGCCCGAGGCTGCGCGGGACCCAGCATCAGGCGACGCGAATACAAGCGCACAGTGAGCCAACAGCGTGGGATCCACGTCGGCGAGGGTGAGGGCGTCTTCCTGTCCGGTGAGATTGGCGCTGGTGGCAGCCAGGGCCGTCCCCAAGGAGGCGAGGAGATCGAGTAGGGCAGGAAGGTCAGGAACGCGCACCCCCAACGAGTCGGCCGTGCCTACGAGGGGCGGTCGAGAAACCGAAGTCGCGACCACGAACGTGAACGGACCGGGCAAGAGCGCGTCGAGCACCGTCGCCGAGGGGGCGTCGAGATCGGGCAAGGCCTGCTTCACCGCGCGTACGGACGAGAACAACACCGCCACCGGCCGCTCGACGCCCCGCCTTTTGGCGGCCATCAGCCGCTGCACGCCCGCCGGCGAATCCCACCGGGCCCCTAGGCCATACACGGTGTCGGTGGGTATCCCGACGACGGCGCCTGCTTCAAGCGCTGCAGCGAGAGCCGCCATCTGTGTGGTATTCAAGCCTCCCAGATCTGAGGTGGCGGCGCCGGGAAGCGCCGCCCCTACGATGCGTTCTTTTTGAGACAGGTCCGTATGCACCGCGACCAGACAAAAACCGGCTTCGCCAGCGAGGTCGGCCACGGCGGCAGCCTGCCCGTCACCCACCTCAAGGAGTATGCTGCCGCCGGGCTTGAGCACCCGCGCCGCCTGGGGCAACAGCCGACGAAAGACCGCCAGTCCGTCACACCCGGCATCGAGGGCTAAGGCCGGCTCGTGCAGGCGGATGTCGGGGGCGAGAGCATTAATGTCACCCGAAGCCACGTACGGCGGGTTGCTGATCACCAGCCGGAGACTGCGCTTGGCCACCCCGGACAGGAGATCGGCCTGGCGAAGCTCCACCAGCCCGCCCAGCCCCAATGCTTCGCGGTTTCGGGCGGCGACGGCCAAGGCCTCCGGACTAACATCCGTAGCCAAAACCCGCAGGCCGGTCTCCTGAGCCAGGCTAAGGGCGATGCCGCCGGTGCCCGTGCCGACGTCGGCGATGAGAGGCTCCCTGGCCGGGGCCCCGTTCTGCGCCACGGCGGGCGGCGCCACGGCGGGCGCCGGCACACCACGTCGCGATGCAGCCGCGGCCGCCGCCGCATCGGGCGATGCCCCCGCGCCCGGTGCCGCGCCAGTCGCCGCCCCGGCGGGCCCGGCGGAAAGCGCCTCCCAGGGCGGCTTGAGGCGCAGCGTCCGCAGAGCCACGTCGACCAGTTCCTCGGTCTCGGGCCGGGGGATGAGCACCGCGGGCGTCACCTCGAGCCGTAGGTGGCGAAAATACGCGCGACCGAGAATGTAGGCGACCGGCTCATGCCGCGCCCGCCGCCCGACCAGTTCACGGTAGCGGTCGACTTCGCAGGCGGCAAGCGGGCGATCGTACTCCGTATAGAGATGGATGCGGTCGAGGCCCAGCGCCTCGGCCAGCAGTAGCTCGGCGTCGAGCCCCGGAGAGGTCGATCCCTTGTCGCGCAGGTAGCCGGCCGCCGTCTCGAGCAGCGAACCGATGGTCCAGTGGTCCACGGGGCCCGGCGTCCGCGCGCCGCTCAGAACGCGGCCGCGGCCAACTGCTCCGCCCGGTCGTTGGCCCGCAGTGCTTCGGTGAACTCCTCGAGCTCACCCTGCAGGATGGCCTCCAGACGGTGGGACGTCAGGCCGATGCGATGATCGGTGACCCGACCCTGCGGAAAGTTGTAGGTACGCACCTTCTGCGCCCGGTCCCCGGTACCCACCTGGCTGCGGCGCTGCGCCGCCTGCTGGGCGTCCTGCTCCGCCTGGGCGATATCGTACAAACGCGCCCGCATGATGCGGAAGGCCCGTTCCTTGTTCTGTAACTGCGACTTTTCGTCTTGGCACGACACCACCAGTCCGGTGGGGACATGTGTGAGCCTGACCGCCGAGTCGGTGGTGTTGACCGACTGCCCGCCCGGCCCGGTGGAGCGGTAGACGTCCACCCGCACGTCGTTGGGATCGATGTGGATCTCGACGTCCTCCACCTCGGGTAGTACTGCCACGGTTGCAGTGGAAGTATGGATGCGGCCGGTGGACTCGGTCACGGGCACCCGCTGCACCCGGTGTACGCCCGATTCATATTTCAAGGCGCCGAAGGCCCCCCGGCCTTTCACCTCGAAGATGATCTCCTTCACGCCCCCCAGGGCGGCTTCGGTGGTGGACAGGATCTCGGTCTTGAGCCGCACCCGCTCTGCGTAGCGCATGATCATCCTCTGGACCTCGGCCGCAAAGAGCGCAGCCTCGTCACCACCCGCCCCGGCACGCACCTCCACGATGGCGTTCCTTTCGTCGCGGGGGTCTTTCTCCAACACGGTCAGCCGTAATTCCTGCTCCAGCCCTTCGAGCTTCAGCCTCGCGGCGGCCCTCTCCTCGACCAAGAACTCCTTCATCTCCGGATCGAGCCCGCCCTCAGCGAGCATGGAGTCTGCTTCTTCAACCGACGTGCGGGCCTCGCGATAGGCCACCGCCAGGCGGTAGGCCTGCTCGAGATCCGAGTGCGCCTTGGATATCTCGGCATAGCGCGACTGGTCGTGGAGGACCTCCGGGTCGGCCATCTCCTCCATGAGGGCGGCGTACTTCTCTTCGATCTCCGTCGCGAGTCGTTCGATCATGCTCATCGTCTCCGCAGCGCGCGTAGGCCCGAGTTCATGCTTGAGCGGGCAGCTCTTCCGGGGATCCTCGTTCAGCCTCGTCCAGCCGCATGACCTCGTCCAGAGCGGCGGCGGCAACCTCCAGCTGGTCGGGGGTCGGCTCGCGCGTGGTCAGCCGCTGGAGTTGGATGCCGGGCCAGAGCAAGATCCGGGCGAAGAACCCATCGGGGTGCTTGCCTGCCCATTTTATGCCTATTTCGTAGGAGATGCCCACGATCACAGGAATGCCGATGATGCGCGAGAGCACCAACCAGGGCACACTGGGCTTGCCCACGATGGCGAACAGGAACACCGCGATCACCATCACCAGCAGCAGGAACCCGGTCCCGCAGCGCGGGTGCAGGGTGGAATAGCCGCCGGCGTGCTCCGCGTCCGGTTTCCCGCAGGCCTCGTACGCATGGATGACCTTGTGCTCGGCCCCGTGGTATTGGAAGACTCGGCGCAGATCTGGGATCAACGATATCCCTACGATGTACAGGATGAATATGGCGATACGGATAAGCCCTTCGACCAGGTTGAACAGGAAGGGGTTGGCAAAAGTGGATTCGAACTGCTTCACCACCACCAGTGGCACCACCACAAAGAGCGCCACCGCCATGGCCACAGCTACGATCACGGTCACGGCCAGTTCCTTCCACCCAAATGAGGGCGGCTCCTTTGCCGCGGCGACGTCGGGGTCGCCCGCCGCTGGGGCCGGTGCGGCGGCCGCGGCGACCGTCGTCGTGACAGTCATCGCGGACCGGGAGTCGGCCGGTGCGGAGGCCGGGTCTGGATCGACGCCACTGGGAGCGGCAGCCGAGTCTTCCAGGCCGATATTGGCCGAGATGCCCAGAGCCCTGATCCCGAGGCTAAGAGATTCGTAGAGCGCGACCACACCCCGCACTATCGGCAATCTCAGCAGACGATAACGCGCACCCGCCGGCGCCAGGGGATAAGCTACCCGAGCAATGCCGCCCGATGGCCTGCGCACCGCCACCCCCCAGGAATGACGGCCGCGCATCATGACTCCCTCTATGACCGCCTGTCCACCGAACGTGTGATCGTGAGTGCAGGCAGCGGCGTCCCGGTTCTCGGTTTGCTTGCGGGCAGCCACCCTTATGCCGAATCCCCGATGGAACGCGCAAGATCCATGGCCAAGACCTCTGCCTCCGTGTAGTCCTCGCCGCACGACATCTTGCCTTCGGGGCAGCCGCCGGACATGCATCCCGGTCCTGAGCCCTCGAAGAGCACAGGCGCCACCGAGGAGACCAGATGGCGCATGGCCCACGCAAGCCGGTTGATCTCCCACTGCGCCCGGCGGCAGCAGCGCAAAGCAAAGAAATGGCGCAGTTCCCGGGCATTCATGGTGACGACGATCTTGGTCTCGGCCGCATTGGGGAGGACGAACCGGGCGTCTTCGAACACTGATTCTCTTCCCCGCCCCTCGGCCAGCCCGAGCTCGACCAGTCGCTCGTAGGAGGAGCGGGCGTTATCCATAGCCTCGTAGAACACCCTCCGCGCATCGGGGGAGGCGTCGATGTGCGGAGGCACGACGAAATCTCCTTCAGACGCGAAACGCACGTATCGTTGGGATTGCTGGCTGTAGGAGGCGAGGCGGTGCCGGACGAGCTGGTGAGAGCAGGCCCGCGAGATGCCGTCGACCGCGAAAGAGAAACTGGCGTGCTCCAGTGCGCTCATATGACCGGACCTTACCAAGCCGCGCGCCAGCCTGCGTACTTCGTCTTCGCCCATGGCCGCCTTGAGGTCGGCCGCGCTGACCGGCGCATAGCAGAGGCGGCCCGCGGACGCTACCGCCCGCTCAGGGGAGGGCGTGAACTGAAGAAGCGTTACCTTGAGATCGGCGGGCACGGCCGACGACGATTACTTGCTCGTCTCGGACCGACGGTATTTCTTGTTGAACCTCTCCACCCGGCCGGCGGTGTCGACCAGCTTCTGTTTACCCGTGTAGAACGGATGGCAGGCCGAGCACACCTCGACTTTGATCTCGGGCAAGGTTGAGCGGGTCATGAAAGTCTCGCCGCAAGAGCACACGACTTTGCTCTCAACGTAGTTCGGATGTATGTCTTCCTTCAAGGTGCCTCCAGTGACACGTCCCACAAGGTAGTAAGCCGGAAAAGGGACGATATGATACCACGGCGGCCCGCGGCGCGGCCTGGTGGCGCGGCCGGGTGGCCTGGGCCGTGTGGCGCGGCCTCGGGCTCGGGGGGCGCCGGCTCGGGCTCGGGGGGCGCCGGCTCAGCAAGCGCGACCTACGCCTCCCCCAGCGCGGGCTGCGCGTCCCCCAGTGCGCCCCGCGCCACGTCCAGGGCCTCAGACGCCGTCCTCGCTTCGCCGGCCTCCCACGCCAGACGGACGGCGCGGAGCACTCTGCCGAGAAGGGGGCCCCCCACCAGGCCCAACTCACGCATGAGAAACTCGCCGTCGATAGGCGGACGCGGCACGCCGCGCAGAGCGCGCTCAGCCCAGAGCGCCATAAGACGCTCCGCCGAGGCACCGGCCGCAGCGGGCGCCAACGCACCACCGGGAGACACCGCGGCACCGGCTGCCAACATGATCACTTCGGGCACCCAAGGGGCAGCGTCCCACAGGAACAACACAGCCGAGCGATCAGAGAGGGCCGCCTCCTGGAGCGCTCCAGGGCTGCACCTCCCCCGATCGAAGCATCCGGACATCGTCCCCAGAAGCGAGATCATGGCAGAGGACAGCTTCAACCTGCGCCCGACGGCGACCGCATCCTGAGGCGGGAGCCGGTGCGTGAGCCCGACCAAGCGCAGGGCGACCGGACGAGTCAGGGCCCCGTCGACCGGTCGAACGAGCCCCTCCGCGAGCGCGCCGGCCGACCGAGGGAACCACACCTCCGGGTGAGCCATCATGTCGTCTAGTCGCTCCAGCGCTGCGAGCGTCGCCGGTAGCCGCTCCGCCACCATCGCTTCCGGCAGCATCACGGCGAGCAGGCCCAGTTCCTGCCACAGTCGCACGGCTGCGGACGAGCGACCCCCATCGAGGGTGATAGCCATCTCCGCGGCCACCCGTTCTGGGGCAGCGCGAGCTAGCTCCGCGGCCTGCGCGCAGATCAACGCCTCGAGGGATGGGTCCAACCGGAGAGCCAGCAAATGACCGAAGCGGGCGGCCCTCATCAACCGGAGGGGATCATCCTCGATAATGCGCTCCGATACAGCCACCAGGCGCCCTTGGCGCAGGTGCTCCAGACCCCCGAGAGGATCGATGATGGCGCCTGCTCCGAGGGGCACTGCCATCGCGTTGATGGTGAAGTCGCGTTGGCCTAGATCGTCGACGATACCGCCGCCTCGTAGCGCCGCAACATCGACGTGCCCATTAGGCCCCACCACCCGATAGGCGCCATGACGAGTAGACAGAGCGAACCACGGAGAGGCCAGCCGGACGGCGACCTCCCGGGCCACGCCGGCAGGATCGTCGGCCACCACTACGTCCAGATCGGGGGAATAGCGTCCCAGTTCGCGGTCGCGCACGGACCCGCCCACCAGCCAGCCTTCGGTCTGGCGGCGCCGCAGGATGTCGGCTACGACCTGCAGCATCATCTTGCGCCCCTTGAAACGAGTTCTTGGAGCCGTTATTTTGACGGGCCCTTCAACTTACTTAGGCGCCGCTTGTAGGTGAACCGGTCGATCGCGTAGGCGATACCTGTGTAGACAACAAAGCCGGCCAGGGCGAAGATGATCGAGAAGGCGATGCTGGTTTCCCGCTCCATCACACGGATCACGACCAGGTAGAGCACGGCCAGTATGCCTCCTTGGATTGCCGCCCGCTTGAGGGTGGGGGGCCGGAGCGCCGGCCGCGCGCTGCTTCTGCTCCGGCTTCTCGCCGCACCCGAGCTCCTCGCCGCACCGGAGCCTCTCGATGCTGTTCTGGGACTCCGCGGACGAGTCGCCACTCCACCCTTCGGGGCGCTCGCTGCCTTGGGGAAAGCCTGCCGGGCCGCTCTGCGTGTTTCCTTCTTTGACATGATCCTCCGTCGCGCTTCCTTATGCCTTGTTGCCGGCGATGGCCTGGACGATATCGCCCCGGGTAACGATGCCCACCAGCTTCCCGTTGTCCACAACCGGAAGGCGGTTGACCGCGTGATCGGCCATGAGTGTGGCCGCGTCGCGTACGGATGCCTCGGGTGAGACGGAGATCACTTCTTCGCTCATGATCTGGGTGACCTTCGAGCCGAAGGCCTTGCGGAAGCGCTCCTCGAATTTGCCGAAGCTCTGTAGGTAGATGACGCTGTCCAGAAACTGGATGTAGTAGGGAAAGTGCAGATCGGCGTCCTGCAGGATGATATCGGCTTCGCTCACCATGCCCAACACCTGACGTTCATCGCCGACCACCGGTACTCCGCTGATCTTGTGTTTCGCCAGAATGTCGGCCAATTCCCGCACGGTTGTCCCCGGACCTACCGTGACCACCTCGGTCTGCATGATGTCCCGGACTTTCAACTCGTCCACGAGGGTCTCCTCTCATAGATGCGATCGGCGATGGCTTCGGGGAGCAATTCGACAAGATCGCCGGCCATGACGCCCTGGGGATCGGTCTCAGCCCCCAGTCGTCCGGCCTCGGCGTGTATCCAGGCGCCGGCGTACGCGGCCTCAAAGGGCTCCAAACCCTTGGAAAGCAGGGCCCCGATCACCCCGGAGAGCACGTCGCCGGTACCCGCGGAGGCCAGTTGCGGCGGTCCCTGCACCACTACTCGCACCTGTCCGGAAGGCGCGGCGACCACGGTCGACGATCCTTTGAGCAGCACCACCTGACCGGCGACCTCGGCCGCGCGCCGCGCCGCGGCAAGCGCCGAGGTCGCCAGCTCGGCCACCGGCGTTCCCAGCAGCCCCGCCAGCTCACCCACGTGCGGGGTCAGGACCAGGCCGGGGCGACCCTTGAGACTGGCGGCCTCCCCCGAAAACGCGACCAGGCCGTCGGCGTCGAGCACCGCCGGGACGGTGCTCTCCAATATGGCCCGCTTTACCGCCGCCATCGTGGCCGGATCGCGCCCCAGTCCGGGACCGACTACCGCGGCGCCCAGACGCTCGTCGGCGAGGGCCACCAGCACGGGAGTCGCGTCATCCAGGTAGTCACCGGAGCCGATCTCCTGCAACACCGCCTCCACCAAGCGATTCCGTACCCCGTCGGCGGCGCCGGCTGCCATGAGCAGGCGAACGTAGCCTGCTCCCGTCCTGTAGGCGGCCTGCGCCGCGAGCCAGGCCGCGCCCGGATAGGCCTTCGAACCTGCGAGCACCGCTACGAAGCCGGCCCGATACTTGTGGTCGTCCACCCGCCGCCCGGGTACGTTCACGTCATCGGCCGTCACCACCCACAGATCAGGCTCCGGTTCGAGGAAGGCGGGCAGACCGATATCCCACACCACTACTTCTCCGGCGGCCTCGGACCCGGGCGGGCAGACAAGGCCGCTTTTTGCGGCGTGGAAGGTGATCGTCACGTCGGCCGCCACGGTGTCGGCGGCGATGCTGCCCATCGACGCGTCCACGCCGGAGGGCACGTCCACGGCCAGCACCGGCACGCCGCGGGCGCCCACGATGTTGATGCGCTGGGCACATTCGGCCAAGCGACCTCTGATCTCACCCAAGGCGCCCGTGCCCAGAAGACAGTCGACCACCAGTTCGGCCTCATCCCACAAGTAATCGGGCACCGAGCCAACGCGCAGATTCACGCCGGCCTTCTCAGCAGCCGTGAAGTTGAGGGCGGCGTCGGAGCTGAGCTCCGCCGCCGACGCCACGGCCACCATGCACACGGTGGGATGACCGGCCAGGTGAAGTTGCCGTGCCGCAGCCAGACCGTCGCCGCCGTTGTTGCCTGGTCCACAGACGATGAGGGTGTGACGGTCGGGGTATCGCCACTGGATGAAAGTGCCGACCCCCAGAGCGGCCCGCTCCATGAGCACCGGCCCAGGCACGCCGATGTCCTCGATAGTCGCCCGGTCTAGCTCCCGCACTTGTGCCGGCGTGAACACCGCCGGCCGCTCCTCCAGGCCGGGGAAGGAGGCAAGTCCGCAGTCATGATCGTCGCTCGAATATCCCATCTCGGCTCCTCCAAAAGGACGGGCGATCGCCACGGCACAAGCTCCCGCCAGGGAATCGACGTGCGAGAGCGAGACCTGTACCTTCACTATTCCCCGCTCGGCAGCCAGTGCAAGCGTGCGGCCGCTCAGGGCCACGCGGGGCAGAGGTCCCCCGGTCAGCTCGATCTCCCGCCACGATAAGACTCCACTACCCAGCAGTTTACCGACCGCCTCCTTGGCGGCGAAACGGGCGGCCAAGTGCAACGCGGGTCTTCCCCGGGACCGACAATAGGCGATCTCCGCGGGAGTGAACAGGCGTTGCTCCAGCGCAGGGTGCCGCGCGAGCGCCCGCTCTAGTCGCGCGACCTCGACTAGGTCAAGGCCGCAACCGGCCCCGAACTCCGGAGGCGCGTCCACGGCTACTCCACCGTGACGGTCTTGGCCAGATTGCGCGGCTGATCGACCTTCTCGCCCCGGTTCTTGGCCACGTAGTAGGCGAACAGTTGCAGCGGGACTACGGAGAGCAGTGGGGCGAGCATCTCGTCGGTGCAGGGGACATAGAGGATATCGTCCGCCATCTCGTGCAGGCTCTCGTTGCCCTCGGAGGCCACTGCGATGATCCTCGCGCCTCGGGCCCTGACTTCTTGCACGTTGGAGATGAGCTTGTCGTACACGAAGCTGTCGGTAGCCACGACCAACACGGGCGAGCCTTCCTCCAGCAGGGCGATGGGGCCGTGCTTCATCTCCCCGGCCGCGTACGCGTCGGTGGGGATGTAGGAGATCTCTTTGAGCTTCAGCGCCCCCTCTAGAGCCACGGGCAGGCCGAGGTTCCGCCCCAGGCAGAGGAAGAAACGGCTGGAAGCATATTTTGCGGCCACGTCGTCCACCCGAGCGGCTGCCCCGTCTTCCAGGTAGTCACCGAGCAACCCAGGGATGTGGCGCAGCTCCTCTGTGTACGCCCGCACTTGTTCGCGGGTGAGATGGCCCCGGCTCTCTGCGAAATGGAGCGCCAAGAGCAGCATGGCCAGCACCTGGGTGAGGAAGGTCTTGGTAGCTGCCACCCCGATCTCGAGACCGGCCCGGGTGAAGAGCACGCCTTCGGCCTCCCGGGTGGCCTGGGAGCCGAGAATATTGGTCACCACCAACACGCGCGCTCCCGCATGACGGGCGAGACGCATGGCGGCCAAGGTGTCCGCCGTCTCTCCCGATTGGCTGATGGCGATGCACAGGCAGTCGGGCCCGATCAACGGGTCACGGTAGCGGAACTCGGAAGCCACCTCCACTTCCACCGGTACGCGCGCCCAGCGCTCAAGGGCGTACTTGCCCACCAGACCGGCATGGTACGAGGTGCCACAGGCCACGATGATGACCTGCCTCACCCCCCGGATGGCCTCAGGAGTCAGGCCCAGGCCGTCGAGGATCACCTCGCCGTCCGGTCCGATACGCTCCGCCAGGGTATCGGCGAGCGAGGTGGGTTGT